>JDSF01000155.1_pt1 | contig 48691 bp, 58 predicted proteins | sample 199441 | NCBI WGS metagenome assembly JDSF01 (sample SAMN02592751, study PRJNA231836) | bioreactor metagenome | isolation source: continuous culture bioreactor denitrification-DNRA | place: Germany: Bremen
TTGAGGAAAAATATCTTCTCGGAATCTCTGTGAAGATATTAAAGCATCGGGAGGTCTTGAGTTGATATCTAGGAACGAACCGTGTTGGTGTGGCAGTGGAAAAAAAGTACAAATTCTGTCACCAACAAACAGATGAAAAAACTAAATGAGCTATCTTTGTCAGGTTATGTCATACCGAATAAGGACCATATAAAAAAGTGAAGCGGATATTGAGGGTATGAAAAAAAAGTGCTGTGATTACCAAAGGCATTCTTGATTACCTGAGTGATATACTAAGACCTGGTATGAATACCTTGGAAATTGATGAGATTGTATATGATTATACAAGTAAGAGAGGTGGCATTCCTGCCACACTAGGCTATAAAGGCTATGAAAAGTCTTGTTGTACTTCAATCAATGAAGTGATATGTCATGGTATCCCATCAGAAGACATGGTCATAAAAGACGGAGATATTATTAACATTGATGTGACGACAATCCTGAATGGCTACTATTCAGATTCAAGCAGAATGTATATGGTTGGTCAAGTGAGTGATAGGGCAAAAGACATCGTTAAGGTGACTTATGATTGTATGATGGTAGGTATTGAAGCTGTAAAACCTTTCCAATCAATTGATATCATTGGTGAGACAATTGAAGCTTATGCTAACAGTCACGGCTACTCTGTTGTAAGAGCTCTAGGTGGACATGGAATAGGTCTAGCTTTCCATGAAGACCCACATATCAATCACTTTAGAAGTGATGACAAAGGTATGATTATGATGCCAGGCATGACATTTACCATAGAACCAATGATTAATGAAAAATCCTACAAAGCAAAATTCTTGGATGATGGATGGACAGTTATGACAACAGATGGAGGTTTATCAGCTCAATGGGAGCATACCATTCATGTAACAGAGGATGGCGCCGAAATTATCACTTGACAGGCTGTATACCGAATGGTATATTAAAGTCACGAAGTCATCATATATGTGTAATGTCAAAGGGGTACAAACAATGGCTGCCAAAGAAGAAATTAGAGAAATTGCATTAAGATTGTTTTCAAAGGAAGGTTACGAGAGTGTTGGGGTTGCTAGAATTGTTGCTCAAGCAGGTGTAACCAAGCCAACCTTATACCATCATTTTGGTAATAAAGATGGATTGCTGTCTGACATTATTGATACCTATGGTAAATCCCTTGGCAAGTTGTTTGCTTCATCTTTGGTATATGAAGGGGATGTTATCGGTGCTATTGATCAACTGGTTATAAAGTATGTGGATTTTGCTAAAGCTAACCCAGTATTCTTTCGCTTATACAAACAGCTCTATCAAAGTCCTCTTGAAAGTTCTTCTTATAAGTTGATTAAGCCCTTCTATGACGAAGTGATTCATAACGTGGATGCTTTTTTCGGAACGGTTTCTATCCACCATACCAATCTTAAGGGCAAAACAAGTTGGATGTCTTTTTCTTTAATTGGTTTAATGGACACATATATTTTGCACCATCTAAACAACGATGACATTGCTACCCTTAACGATGCTACATGTAGCAATTAGCCAAACAGTTCTTGTACGGGGTATTTGCATAAAACACCGAAGTATAATAACTAAATGATTGTAACTCATAAGCTCAGGTAAAAAATGCCTGAGCAAAAAAATAGGCAGACTATACCGAACGGTATGTATAGGAGGATTTTATGTTAGAAGAGCAAGTTTATCATTTATACCCACTAGGATTTGGTTCAATCAGTAAAATTGAAGACCAGATTCCCCATTTTCTCGATTTAGGCATTACTTGTTTATTGTTGGGTCCAGTATTTGAATCTGAAAGCCATGGTTATGACACAGTGGATTATAAGAAAGTTGATCCACGTATTGGAAATAATGAAGATCTTAGAAGGCTTGTGGAAATTTGTCACAAAAACAATATCAAAGTTATGCTAGATTGTGTTTTTAACCATATTTCCAGGTCCCATAGTATATTCAAAGACTTGAAGTCAAAAAGAGAAGCATCAGTTTATGTAGACTGGATTAGTGGTGTGAACTTTGGTGGCAATAATAGCTTCGACGATGGCTTTGATTATGATAACTGGGATGGTCATGATATTTTGGTTAAATTGAACTTACAAAACAATGAGGTCAAAGATTACTTAATCAAGATTGGTCAGTCATGGATTGAATCCTATAACATTGATGGCCTTCGTATGGATGCAGCGGATGTTATGGACAAAGACTTTCTAAGAATGTTGAGTCATGAGCTTAAGTCCTATAAGAATAACTTTACCTTTATTGGAGAAGTCGTGCATGGTAACTACAATGATTGGACTAGAGACGGGGCTATGGATGCAGTGACTAATTATGAAGCCTACAAAGGTCTTTATTCAAGTCTCAATGATAAGAACTATTATGAGATTGCCCATACCCTTGATAGACAATTTGGCAGAAGGGGCAAGTATGATCCGGGGACAATGTATAATTTTGTTGATAACCACGATGTGAACAGGGTGGCTTCGAGATTAAAGGAAGAACGCCATTTGTACCCACTCTATATTATGTTATACACCATGCCAGGATTTCCAACCATTTATTATGGCAGTGAGTTTGGAATCAAAGGGAAAAAAGGCAAAGGCACGGATGCACCTCTAAGACCGAAATGGACTACGATTGAATCAAAGAAGAACATAGATGTTTATCAAGCACTAAAAAAGATTAAAGGTGTTCGAAGTCAACTTAAATCACTGAATCATGGTGGTTATAAACAAGTTCACATTGACCATGAAATTATAGGGTATGAACGCCACACACATTCTGAGAGGTCTTACGTCTTTATTAATGCAAAGGAAGACCCTGTAGAAATCCCTGTTCCAAGTATGCATGGAAAATATGTGGATGTTTTAAACAATGAATATGTAGAATGTAATGGTAGATTAACAGTTTATGGAAACTGGGGACGTGTTCTGATAAGAGCGTCATAAATCTGTAACTTTTATCAAAATCTCTATGGTATAATGTTTCTTATATAACTTTACTATGAGGAGCCTATATATGAAGGGATTTATGAGTGACAATACAGCAAGTGTACATCCAAAAATAATTGAAGCCATTAGCTTGGCTAATAGTGGCCATGCCATTCCCTATGGCCAAGATGATATAAGCTATAGAGCTTCCAAACTAATAGAATCTACCTTTGGTGGTCAGTGCCATGTAAGTATTGTTTTAAATGGTACTGGTGCCAACGTAGTCGGCCTAAGCACCTTGTTACATCCATTTGATAGCGTTATCTGTCCAGAGACCGCTCATATCAACTGCGATGAATGTGGTGCTTTTGAACGTTATACTGGTGCCAAATTAATACCTGTTTCTACAGAAGATGGTAAAATTAGGATAAAGGATATTGACCCCTTACTATCAGCCATTGGCAATGAACACCACAGTCAGCCACGGGTGGTATCAATTAGTCAGATTACTGAAGAAGGTACTATATATACAATTGAAGAAGTAGCTGAATTGGCTAAGTACTGTCATGAGAAAGGTCTTTTGTTGCATGTTGATGGTGCACGCATATCCAACGCTTGTGTAGCCCTAGGTGTTACATTTAAAGAAATGATTGCAGACACAGGTGTTGATTTATTGTCTTTTGGAATGGCCAAGAATGGTCTCATGTATGGCGAAGCCATTGTTAGCTTCCATAAGTCATCCTCTACCTTAAAGTATGCCAGAAAACAAGGTATGCAGCTCATGTCTAAGATGCGTTATATCTCAGCACAATATGAGGCCATACTTAAAGATGATTTGTGGTGGCATAATGCAAAGCAAGCTAATGCTATGATGACACTATTGGTAAATGGGTTGAGACAAGTTGATGGTTTTACCATAAAAAATAATCCAAGTGGTAACATCGCCTTTGCCAGCATACCAACATCTGTTGCAAGAGCCCTTGAAAATATGAATTATTTTTATGTGATGAATGAAAGCCTAGACAAAAGTTATATTAGACTTGTGACCTCATTTGACACGACCGAAGATGAGGTGAATTCATTTATAAGTCTTGTTGAGAAAGTCAAGGTTTAGTAAAATAGGAATATAAAGAAAACGACATAATCATCCGGGAGAGTAGATATGTTTAACAGTTTAGTCAGCTTAGAGACATCCACCTACAAGACGCTTAAGTGGCAGACCATCAAAGACCTTAACTTATCAAGATCTTTTGAAACACTGCTTGAACTTAGCAATCATCAAGAATCCGTTATTCTTGGCTTGTGTCAAGATATTAAGACAATTAAATACAGACAGGCCATTATGTCAGATTTTATGAAAATGCCAAAGCTTCTTGAGGAGCTCCATAACCACTTAAGTAGGTTTGGTGAGTTTAGACATGTTATATCCAATGAACTTGATAAAGCTTCACGCCTCTATTACCTTATAGAGTTGTTAAAGATTGTTGAGGCTTCGGTCCTTTGTCTTGAAGACTTGTACCAGACCCTTTGCTATTATCAGATTACGGCCAAAGGCTTGTTAGATTTGAAAAAAGAAGTTGAAGCCATGATGGAAGAGCCCCTTTACAAAAAGATGAAAAAGGACATGAAAGCCATCCGTTATATTTTTTCAGAAATAAAGTCAGTCGAAGTGTCCATTAATATGAATACTGGGATGAGGCCTTATGAAGCTCAGGTGACCCAAGTCAACCAACATATCTACAGGTACCCCAAAGCATTTAGAAAAGTATCTGATGCCTTAGATAGAACTGAATTGTTTTTAGGCAATAGAGTAAGAAATTACATTCCTGTCTTCCCAGTTCAGAAGATGCACCTAGATTTACTTGAAGAAATTGAATATGCTTTAAGAGAACATGGTGATACTTTAAAAGACTTCCTTGAAAGTTACGATAAAGTGGATTCATCCCCATTTTTAAGGCTCCATGAAGAGGTTTCATTCTATATGGCCAGCCTTGATATGATTCGTACAGTTTCCGATTGTGGTCTTGATTTATGCTGGCCTACCATTCTTGATAAGAAAAACAAAGTCTTGACTGTCAAGAATGCCTATAACCTATTTCTTGCTGAAGAGATGATTGGTCAAGCTAGCCTGGATGAACTAGTTTATAATGACGTTAATCTTGGAAAAGATGTTTGCCTTATGGTGCTCACTGGCTCTAATAGGGGTGGCAAAACAACCTATACACAAATGGTGGGGCAAATTCAAGTTCTTGCTCAACTTGGTTTGCCTATACCGGCTAGTGAGGGTTCAGTGAGTATCGTTGATGCCCTTATGACCCATTTCCCTCTCCTTGAAACAGAGTCAATTGATCATGGTCGATTTGGACGGGATTGCCTTGCTTTTAGAGAAGCCTACAAAGTAATGTCCACATTTAGTTTAATATTAATGAATGAATCCTTTGCAGGGACATCCCACCTTGAGAGTTTGCAAGTAGCAGATGAAGTTATGAAAGCCCTTAAGGTCAAAAGATCTAGAGGGATTTACAACACCCACTTGCATGAACTGGGAGATAAAGTGGAGGGTTATAATCAGATGGTTGACAACGATTGTTATTGTGATTCTTATGTTGTTGGGGATATAACCAGTAATCAAATATACAAAGTATATAAAGAGAAGCCAAGAGGTTTTTCACAGGCCTATGAGATTGCAAAATCATTTGGTGTCACCTATGACCAACTAACTGCCAAATTAGAGGAGGCCAGCCATGAATAAAGCTGATTATGTAAGCCTTCTATGGAAAAATCATGACGAAACATCATTTTTCATGGATGATAAGAGCATTGAAGATCTTGATATATCAACAATCACTCAAGCTCACGAATCATTAATGGAGCTTGGCTTGATTGATGTTCTAAGAAAGGTGCCAATCAAAGAAGAAACTGTGGTATACCGTCAAGCCATCTTAAGAGACTTTATTGATAATACTGGTTTGTTGCAAAATTTTGTTGAGCTAGCCAAGAAGGTCTATGAACTTAAGAACATGATTAAGTTTGCCTTTGAAAGGGAGTATACTCTCTACAATGTATTGAAACGGCTTGAGGAATCAGAAAGTATTGTTAAGGCCTTAAAGAGTTTACATGAGGAGTTAAAACTTCATAGCATACAATCAGAAGGTTTGATTGCCTATAAAAAGATGCTTGAAGAACTTCTACATAGTGATTTGTTCGAAGCCTACATTAGTGATTTACGAACGATACGAAGTATGAAAAAGGTTAGTGGTATAAAAATTGGCCTTAACCTTAACAGAGACTTATCTCCTAAAGAAGCCATCGTGCTTTCTCTTGAAGAAGAACCTTTTAAGTATACAAGAAGTATGAAAAAAGTTGGCCGTATTATTGGTTATGGTATATCAGAACTCAAAAAAAATTCCTAGACGCATATTTGCACCTGAGACAACCATTCCTAAAGAAGACCTAAATGAACTTGAAAAAATCATTGAACCAGCTATGCAGCAATTGATTAAGTTCTCAGATAACTTTAACAATAGTTTGCTAGATATGTTCTTACCTCTGAGTCAAGAGCTACTATTATATGAGTTTGGCCACAAAAATAAAAAAAAGCATTTAACCAATGAAGGTTTTGATGTAACTCAGCTAGCTTTTCATAAGGAAATCTCTCCCTACATTAAGGAAGTCTACAATGTTGATTTGGCTTATCGCTTGGTAAGTGAAGGTAAAGTCGATTCCATGGTATCCAACGATTTGAATTTAGACAGTGATGGCAATATTTTCATTCTGACTGGAGCCAATAGGGGAGGAAAAAAAACAACCTTTACACAAGCCATTGGTCAAGTCTACTGGTTTGGTATGTTAGGCTTGTACGTAGGGGCTAAATCAATGAATATCAAAATACCTGATGGCATTTATATCCATTTCCCAAGTGAGGAAGAAGAGACAGTTTTGTTTGGCCGCCTTGGAGAAGAATGTCAACGTTTTGCTAAAATATTTGATAGGATGACAGACAGTAGTCTAATCCTTATGAATGAGTCCTTCTCTGGTACAAGCCATCTTGAGAGCTTAACCATTGCAGGTGAATCTTTATCAGCTGTTAGAATGCTTGGCGCTTCTTGTTTGTTTAATACCCATTTACATGAACTAGCCCTAAAAGTTGATGAGTTTAACAGTACACATTTGAAGCCACGTTTTACCAATCTTGTATCTGGGTCAGAAGAAGTCCATCAGTCTTTCAAAATACTGGAAGGTGAACCTCTTGGCAAAAGTTATGCTTATGAAATAGCCAAAAAATATGGTGTTACCTATGAACAGCTTGTAAACTAAAGAGAAGCAGATTGGAAGTATAACTTCCTATCTGCTTCTTATTATTGTCCATAGAAAATCTTATTCTTCGAAGTAATCGGTGGCATCTTTTAGATAATCATCAATAATGTCTTGAATACTTGCATCACGAAGGATTATGCTAATCTCAATTCTTCTATTTTGTGCCAAAGACTTTTCAGTATTACCAAGGACCAATGGTCTTGATTCTGAATAAGCTGATGCTACAAAGAACTTCTCATAGTTATCACCAAGTTCTTCGTTGGTTGCCAACAAGTGGTTAACAACACTAATGGCTCTTTGGGCTGACAGGTCACGGTTGTATTCTGAGGTGTTTACCTTGTCTGTATGACCTTCAATCTGAATGGCATCAATGTTTTGAATCAATTCCTCATTCTTAAGCAGTGTTTCAAAGGCTTTGCCAAGTTCAGTTAAAACAACTTTACCTTCTTCATTCACTGTTGAAGAGTTTGATCCAAACAACAAAGTATTGTTAATGATGATATTACCATTGTCACCTATGGTTACAAGGTCATCATCTGTAGCAATGCTTGATTTGGCAAGTTCAGCCTCCATTGCGTCTTTTACATCTTTTAGAATCTTAACACGAATGGCAGCCACTTCATTAAGCTTGGTTCTCATATCACCTAGCTCTTGGTTACTCATGGCAATGATTTTCTGTTGATCAAGAATCTGTTCTTCAGATAGCTTAAGTGCAATCTGACCTTGTTCAACCTCTGCTTTTAATTCTTCTGCTTCAGTAGCTAGAAGCATCAAGTTAGTTTCTCTTTCACTGATTTCTGCATTGAGAAGGGCCATTTCTTGTCTTACCACTTCGAGGGCCCGTTCATTGTCTATTAATTCCATTTCCTTTGCATTCAGGTCATTGGCAATGATGATATTCTTAATGAATATAATCAAAATCAAGAAAAATAGGATAATGGATATAGTGGAAATCATATCCGTAAAGGATGGCCAGAAGTTTTCACTGCCTTGATCCATGCGGAGTCTTTGTCTAGCGCGCATAATTCCACCTCCTAGTTTTCTTTGTTTTCAACCTGGGTTATGGTTTTTGTTTCTGGTTCAAGTGAAGCAGAAAAATCTGAGAACGTTAAGCTCATTCTTTGGATGTTCTCTTTTAAGTGATAATTGAATTCTCCAAAGTCCCTTGTGTTTTCACCAAAAGTACTAAGGGAAGATTCAAATGTTGATACGGCTTCTTTTAAGCCACCTGTCAACATTTCAATGGCTTGAGTCGAATTATCAATTCTATCAGTGGATGATTTGACAACATCCGTAAAGGTTACTGAGATTTGAGTACCAAATTCTTTAAAGACACTTTCCATAGCATGGACAAGTTTGTCATACTCGTTGAATTTCTCCTCAGCAAAAGCTTTGGCTATAACATTATCTAGGTAATCTTCTACATAGATAGCAATATCTTCACGTTTTTGTTCAACAGAGAATATCATTCTAATAACTGTAAGAACCACTGATCCACCAATACCAAATAATGATGTTTGGAATGCAACGGCCATACCTTGTACGGAGAGAATCATATTGTTGGTCAATTCACCAACATCTGCCAAATCTCCTTGAAGTAGGTTAACAAGTTCGCCAACAGATAAAGTCAATCCAAAGAAAGTACCCATAAGACCTAATATAATCATTAGGGAAGTTGCTGTTTTTTGAAAACGTTCTGCCAGGAGCACATGACTCCAATGTGTTGACATGTTACCTTCTACAATAGCGTATGTGTTAACTGCAAGCTTGGACTTATTGGCATCCTTGAATTCGCTGACGACGGAGTCAAGGAAGATATCTTGGAATATGCCCGATGTTCTGAACTCTTCTGTTCTTAGTTTCTTTCTGATCATCATATATTTAGTTAGTAGCATAGCAATTGCTATAATGGATAGCAAAAGCACCACTGAGATGATGACGATAATAACGATTCCTATTGTATTGATTGTTGTATTCATAATTACCTCCTCGTTTGACATCGAACATATTCGGTATCCTAGATGCAAGCGACACCGGCAGCTTATGTCAATTTAATGTAACTTCACATTTCATATGTCTCTATGGCTATTATATCAAAGAAAAAGTTAAAATATTGCCTTTTAACAGCCTTTTAATCCTTATTTAATGAATTGGATTATATGTAATAATTTAATAATAAGGTTGTAACAATCATAATATAACGTTTATAATAAGAATATGGGGATTTAGTTGGACGGATAACACCACATACATGTGATGTTATCTAGGAGGATAACATAGCCTGCCGTTGTCGGCTGTTACATAGTAACCACATACGTGTGATGTTATCTAGGAGGTAACGATATGTTTGACACCGTCATTCAACTACTAGAGAACTTTTCGTTTGTTTTAGTCATCGTTTATATCTATACATATGTAAGGAAACATTTCGAACGTTATCCTTTCTATTACCATGCCGGATTTATCGGTTTTATCTTTACGTCTATTGCAATCTTAGCAATGCAACGGCCAATTGAAATCTTGGAAGGCATTACAATTGATGCCAGAGTTATTATTATATGCCTATCAGGCTATTTTGGTGGACCAATCTCAGCAGCCATTGCAGCGACGCTTGTTGCAATCTATAGGGCTTCAATGGGTGGTATTGGATCGATTGCTGGAATCGTCAGCATATTGATATCAGGATTTGTAGGCAGCATATTCTTTTTTCAGAAGTTACGCTTTAAAAAAAATGAATCTAGAGCCTTATAGTGGTTGGGCTAATTATTGCAGTGACATCTTTGTTGTCATCATTTATTCTACCATTTGATATGGCTATTAGAGCCTTGAAACTATTTACATTGCCTGTTCTTATTCTCTACCCTGTAGGTATTTTCATCTATGGTAGGGTTATTGTTGGTGCACAGCGCAAATACAGAATGGAATCTGAACTTATGTCTCTTAACAGTGAACTTGAAGAATTGGTTAAAGTTCGTACAGCTCAAGTTGGTGATGTAAATAGAGGTCTTGTGGAAGAAATACAAATGAGAAAACAAACAGAAGAGGCACTTAAAGAAGCAGAGAAAGTAGCAAATTCTGCCAATAAAATGAAAAGTGATTTTCTTGCTAATATGAGTCATGAAATAAGAACGCCCCTTAATGCAATCATTGGCTACACCCATCTACTTGATAAAACAGATTTAAATGAAAAGCAAAAGAATTTTGTCGCTAAGATGGATTCCTCATCAGCCAATCTTCTAAATATCGTCAATGATATTCTGGATTTCTCTAAGATAGAGGCGGGTAAAGTGGATTATGAACCAAGACCAGTAAACTTATATAGGTTATACGATAAATTGATGGATACCATTAGTTTTGAATCACTAAAAAAAGAACTTAGTTTGGACATTACCCTTGAAGAATCGGCACCTGAATGGGTGATAAGCGATGAAAATCATTATAGTCAAGTTATGTTGAATGTCATGGCCAATGCTGTTAAATTTACTCATAAAGGTGGCGTATCCATTAATGTTAAGATTATTGATGAAGAGGGAAAAGTATATATTCGTACAGTGATTGAAGATACAGGTATCGGTGTGAAAAAAAGAGCAACTAAATACCATCTTTAATGAGTTCACTCAAGCCAACATGAGTATTAATAGAGAGTTTGGAGGAACTGGACTGGGATTGGCGATTACCAAGAAGTTGGTAGACGCTCTTGAAGGACGCATTAATTTTGAAAGTAAATACGGTGCAGGATCTACTGTCACAATTGATGTACCTTACGAGAAATCACATCAAAAAATACGTCACTTCGATACTATGATGACAATTGCCATTATGACCCATCAAATGGATAAATATAGGTCTTTCTACAAGCAGTTAAGAAAAATGGGGGTCACACTAAGGACGTTGACAACCATTGACCAACTGCATAGAGAAGACGTTATTGATTATGTTTTAATAGACTGGCAGCAGAGATTTTCTGATCACAATACTTTAATACAGCTACTTAGGGAACGGCTCAAACCAGATACACCTATAGATATTATTTCCTATGAACGTCATAGACAGGTTCAAAAGTTTATTGAAGAACATGATAAGGTTCGTGTCCTATTGTTACCAAAGAACTCTGAGGGTGTGGTCAAACATGTGAATGCCGGACAGAGCTTAGAGCATGTTTACACACTTGAAGAGAGCTACAATATGAACAGTATTCATAACAAACGCGTCTTGGTGGTTGAAGACAACCATCTTAATCAAGATATTGAACGCAGTATTCTTGAAGAAAAGGGGGGGATTGTGACGATTGCCTCCAATGGACAAGAAGCTATAGATTTTATTGAAACTATGGACTATGACTTGATTCTAATGGACATTCATATGCCTGTGATGGGTGGCTATGAAGCAACAAGAACAATAAGAGCTATGGATAAAGGAAAGTCGATTCCTATTATTGCAATGACAGCTGACGTACAAATTGAGGTGGCGCAAAAAGTTAAGGAATCTGGTATGAATGACTATATCAAAAAGCCAATAGATGTTATGGAAGTCTATAAAGTGCTTGCCAAGTACCTATAAAGTCATCTTGATGAAAAAATGAAGATTTGTTGATTATGTATAAAGATAATACAAGAAATTACCATCTTATGTTTAATTGTTATTAATTTAACGAAAAGTCTTGCATTGTTTTAAGAACCATGCTATTATTTCAGTGTAAACATAAACAAATCATTGATATGTGGCTGTGAAGTGAGATATTTCCTGTTTTTAGGATATATTTTTTGGGAAGTATCGTTAATTTATTAACAATATAGACTTGTATACTGGATTTAATCTAGTCAGAAAGGTGTGTGTATTATGAAAGTTAACTCAGTAGAAGCATTAGAAAAGAAAATGGCTCAGGTAAGGGAAGCGCAAAAGACTTTTGCAACATTTTCACAAGAACAGGTGGATGAAATATTTAGACAAGCGGCAATGGCTGCAAATAATGCCCGTATTTCATTGGCCAAAATGGCAGTAGAAGAAACAGGTATGGGTATTGTTGAGGACAAAGTAATCAAGAATCACTTTGCATCAGAATACATCTACAATCAATATAAAGATGAGAAGACATGTGGCATTATTGATAGAGACGAAGCATTTGGTGTAATGAAGGTAGCAGACCCAATCGGTGTCATTGCAGCAATCGTTCCAACGACAAATCCAACATCAACGGCTATTTTCAAGGCTTTGATTTCACTCAAGACGAGAAATGGTATCGTATTTTCACCACATCCAAGAGCTAAGAATTGTACAATTCAAGCAGCTCAATTGGTTCTTGACGCTGCAATCAAAGCAGGTGCTCCAAAAGACATCATTGCATGGATTGATGAACCAAGTGTTGACCTTAGTAATGCGGTAATGAAGAATGCGGATCTGATTTTAGCAACTGGTGGACCAGGAATGGTTAAAGCAGCATACTCATCAGGACGTCCAGCCATTGGTGTTGGTGCTGGTAACACACCAGCAATCATTGATGAAACAGCTCATGTTAAGATGGCAGTCAGCTCAATCTTACTATCAAAGTCATTTGACAATGGTGTTATTTGTGCATCAGAACAGTCAGTATTAGTTATGGATGAAATCTACAATGAAGTTAAGAAGGAGTTTGCTGAGAGAGGCGCTTATATCCTTAAGGCCAAAGAAGTGGATATGGTTAGAAAAGTCATCGTTGTTGATGGAAGACTTAACGCTAAGATAGTTGGTCAATCAGCATTCACAATTGCTAAACTCGCTGGTATTACTGTGCCAGAAGCGACCAAAGTCCTTATTGGTGAAGTCAAATCTGTTGAACTTGAAGAGCCATTCTCACATGAGAAATTATCGCCTGTTCTTGCTATGTATCGTATTAAGACATTTGATGAAGGTTTAACAAAAGCAGCTAGGCTCATTGAATTAGGTGGACTTGGACATACGTCAGTACTTTATACAGATCAGAATAAATCAAAAGATAGAATTGAGCAATTTGGCTTAATGATGAAAACAGGTAGAACAATTATTAATATGCCATCATCACATGGTGCTATTGGAGATTTATATAACTTTAAACTTGCACCATCACTAACCTTAGGTTGTGGTACTTGGGGCGGTAACTCAGTATCAGAGAATGTCGGTGTAAAACATCTGATGAACGTAAAATCTGTTGCTGAGAGGAGAGAAAACATGTTATGGTACCGTGTTCCAAATAGAGTGTATTTCAAGTATGGTTGTCTTGGTATTGCCCTTGATGAATTAAAAACACTTGAAAAGAAAAAAGTATTTATTGTTACTGATAAGACATTATATGACCTAGGATTTGCTGAGAAGATTACAGATCAGCTTGATGCCCTTGGAATAGATACTAAGGTGTTCTTTGATGTTCAACCAGACCCAACCCTTGCAACTGCAAGAAAAGGTGCTCAGGAAATGTTGGCTTACCAACCAGATACAATCATTGCCCTTGGTGGTGGTTCACCTATGGATGCAGCAAAAATTATGTGGGTACTCTATGAGCATCCAGAGATCCGTTTTGAAGACTTGGCAATGCGCTTTATGGATATTCGTAAAAGAGTATTCCCATTCCCACCTCTTAGAAATAAGGCCATGATGGTTGCTATACCAACTTCAGCTGGTACGGGATCTGAAGTGACACCTTTTGCTGTTATAACAGATGAGAAAACGGGTGTGAAATACCCACTTGCGGATTACGAACTAACACCAGATATGGCAATTGTTGATGCTGAACTTATGATGAATATGCCAAAAGGGCTTACAGCAGCATCAGGTATCGATGCATTGACACATGCACTTGAGGCGATTGTATCAGTTCTTGCAACTGAAATGACCAATGGACAAGCCCTTGAAGCTATTCGACTTGTATTCAAATATCTGCCAATTGCCTTTAAAGATGGTACGACTGATATTAAGGCAAGAGAGAAGATGGCTCATGCGTCAACTATGGCTGGTATGGCATTTGCCAATGCATTCCTTGGCGTATGTCACTCAATGGCACATAAACTTGGGGCAATGCACCACTTGCCACATGGTGTTGCCAACGGTCTGTTGATTAATGAAGTTATTAAGTTCAATGCTGTTGATAACCCAAGAAAACAAGCAGCATTCCCACAATATAAGTACCCTGAAGCAAAAATGCGTTATGCAAGGGTTGCAGACTACCTAAACTTAGGTGGTAAAACAGAAGATGAAAAGGTTAAAAACCTTATAAAAGCAATCGATGGTCTTAAGGCAGCTGTTGGTATCCCAACTTCAATTAAAGAAGCTGGTGTACCTGAGAAGCCATTCTACAGAAGTCTTGACGAGATGAGTGAGAATGCTTTTGATGATCAATGTACAGGTGCTAACCCAAGATACCCATTAATCAGTGAAATTAAAGATATGTATATCACTGCTTACGAAGGTTAATAACTTACCACTACGGTTCCCTATGCCGTATTAATTGATAAAGACCTTCCGACTGTAGCCAGCGGAAGGTCTTCTTATTTTTAATGTAATATTAAGTCTATAAGTTATTCAACGATTATACCAATCTGTGGGATATTTTTTAACTTGGAAGGACCATGTGGCGACTTTTCTTTAAGTGGTTCGGATAGGTCTTGTCCTGCATCATAGTTGTTATGTCCTCCCCCAGACCATGCACTGCTATTTGTGACATCATAGATAAGACCATCTACAGCGATATAGGCAGGTTGACCGTCAACACCATTATAGGCTTTCAGTTCCTGGAGTGTTAATCGAAGAAGACCATCGTCTTCTTCTGAAGCGACCTCTTCTGGTTCAGTCTCTTCAATCACTTCGTTATCTTCAATAGGAGCTTCTTCAGAAGGTGGTGTTTCTTCCATGGTTTCAGCTTCCTCAGCTGGTGCAACCTCTTCAGCAGCAGTTTCTTCAAGGACTTCTACTTCTACATTGCTTTCATCCTCAACAGCGGAAGTTTCATCAGATAATTCTTCCTCTTCAATAATTGGTTCAACAGATTCTACCAGCTTGCCTACTATAGGTACATTGTCAAGCTTAACTACCCCATGAGGTGACTTTTCCTTTATGGCTTCTGTCAGGTCATTACCTGCTTCAAAACCATTATGACCACCACCGGACCATGGTCCAGAGTTTGTCATATCGTAGATGATACCATCAACAGCCACATATGCAGGTTGACCATCTTTTCCATTATATAAAGCCAACTCCTCAAGAGTTAAGAGAAGTTCTTTGGCCATTGGTAAAGGTTCACTTTCCTCAGAAGGCTCACTTTCTCCAGAAGTGTCACTAGAGCTAGTTGAGTCAGAAGACTCAGTTGAGCCAGCAGAATCAGTAGTCTCATTAGATTTATATGTATCATCACTAGGTGTGCTTTTGCATGCTGTTAGCACAAGCATTAGTATTGTTAGCAGTACAATTATCTTTTTCATCACATACCTCCTTAGGTTGCAAATGTAGGAACACTACATATATTATACAATGAGAACGAGTCTCATTACAAGAAGAAATATCGTACACGATTGGTGTTGTCTAGAAAGGTCAATAATATGTTATAATAATATAGATGGAAAGGAGTGTGTTATGAATGTATGAACTATGTTTTGAAGAGAAGAAAATTGTCCTTGAACCCGAGAAATGCAGCTTATTCTATAATGACGAAGAGCGACCAATTAAAGGGATTGAGATTAAAGATATCTTAGAATTATTAGGAGCGTCAGAGTTGGTTGACTTTCACAGAGAATATTATGACCAACGTTGTGAGACATGTCATGAGAATAAAAGAGAAGGCAGTAACTACTATGTGTTCTTAGAATATCATTTCTATTTGTTTTCAATGGGTGATGCGTATGTAATGAGTAGTATTTCCAAGGAATATGAAGGTAAGACATTGCCTAGATTAATAAAAGAAGGTAGTGTAGATGGTAGTTATATTGTCAGCATCAATGTTTGTGAACATTGTGGTGATTATACAATAGATATGGAATACGGTTTGTTTTAGAGAGATTTCAAATGGGAGATTAATATTATGGTTTTGCAACTTGCAATCATTGGTGTGTTAACACTCATCAATGCTTTTTTTGCCTCTGCAGAGATGGCAATGGTTTCTTTGAACAAAAATAAAATAAAAGTTATGGCAGATGAAGGTCATCATAAAGCCAAAGTGCTAATAAAACTTCTAGGAGAGCCTAGTAAATTATTAGCGACCATACAAGTAGGTATCACATTGGCTGGTTTTTTCTCAAGTGCTTTTGCGGCTACTGGATTGTCTGTTGGCTTAGGGCTAGTTCTAAAAGGTCTGTCTATACCCTATGCAGATAATATTGCACTGGTATTAATAACCGTTGCACTATCCTTTGTGATGTTGCTCTTTGGCGAGTTATTTCCAAAGAGAGTGGCCCTTCAAATGGCGGAACCAATAGCCATGTTTAGTGTGATGCCTGTATACTATGTGTCGGTGGCTGCAAGACCTTTTGTTCAATTGCTATCGTCATCAACCAATATGCTCATTAAACTTTTTGGCATCAAAGGCAAAGATCTTGACCAGAAAGTATCAGAAGAAGAAATCAGGTCAATGGTCAAAGTCGGTCAAGAGTTAGGCGTTATTAACAAAACAGAACGAAAGATGATCAACTCAGTCTTTGAGTTTGACGACAAAATGGCAAGAGAAGTCATGACACCTGGCATTGATACACTGATGATTGATATTGGCGGTCAGCAAGAAGTCGTTTTGGATGATTTAGTTCAACTCAAATACTCGAGAATTCCTGTATATGAAAAAGACAGAGACCACATCATTGGCGTGATTCATGTCAAATCGCTTTTAGTTTCTGCCAAGGAAGTTGGTTTTGATAAGGTTGATATAAGAGCACTTATGCAACCAGCCTTTTTTGCGCCTGAGACAATAATGATTAATAAATTGTTTGTTAAACTCCAAAAGAAGAAGAGACATATGTCCATTTTACTTGATGAATATGGACAAGTATCAGGGATTGTCACTATGGAAGATTTAATTGAAGAAGTCATGGGAGATATTGAAGACGAATTTGATGACAAAGTTGATAGCTTGATTGTCCTGGGTGAAGGGCGTTACCAAGTATCTGGCCAGATGCCTATCTATGATTTCAATGATATTTTTTTTCATACAAAGATACAGTGTGAAGATGTAGACACAATAGGGGGCTATTTGCTTATGAAATTAGGTGAGCTACCTGGTGAGCACAACAAGGAAACAATAAAGGAAAATGGCTTGACCTTGCTTGCAGAAGGTGTTGAAGGTAACCGAATTGATAAAGTGATTGTGAAAAGAGCCACAAAGATTTCTATGGAATAGTAACACAAAAGACACAAGTAGTTCACACGGGCATGCTATCATATATGTACTAATGGGGCTTATGACTATAATTAGGACACATAGGCGGTGATTGTATGAATATTTCTAGTGTTGGCGTAGATGCTTATACAAGAATAGCAACAGGTAAACAGATTAATAGTGCAGCTGATAACGCAGCTGGTCTTAGTATTGTCCAAGGTATGGACAGTCAAGCTAAAGGTCAAAGCGTTAATCAGAATAATATGGCGTCAATGAACGACTTAGCTAATACGGCAGAGGGTGCCCTTAGCAGTATTCATGACAGCCTTGGTAGAATGCGTGAATTGGCACTCCAAGCAAACAACGGTATTATGAGTGATTCTGATAAGTCCATCATTCAAGAAGAGATTAACCAGCTCAAACAAGGTATTTCGGATGTAGCCAAAAATACAGAGTTTAATACAATGAAATTACTTGATGGTAATTTTGCAGACAAACATACTGCAATGAACCCTGATGGTTCAGGCAAAGCGATAACAATTGAGAGCGCAACTCTTGAGAATTTTGGCATCAAAGATTTTGATGTGACAGGTGATTTTAGTGTTGAAGATTTGGACACAGCCATAGGACAAGTGTCAGATTCTAGGTCTAATCTTGGATCTGTTAGTAATGCTTTCGAACATGCTATCAGTAATTCAAAAACAAGTGAAATGAATTTGACATCAGCTAAGAGTCAGATTGAGGATTCAGATATTGCCCTTGAGATTACCAATCTTAAGAAGGAACAATTGTTACAACAGTATCAGATGTACACTCAGCAGAAGAAGGCTGAAAGACAACGTGCCGAGTTTGGTTTGGCAACTGATTTTGGTTATAGGGTTTAATTAGTTCTAAAGAATAAGGTAAATGACTAAATAGCAACAGGTACGAGATTAATCTCGTACCTGTTTTTGTATCTATATAGATGATTAATATCTCTATACCATTCTAAAGTCAATGTTATCTGGGGGAGTATATAACTTTCGTACTTCATCAAGTTCTATATTGCCTAAATCATATGCCTTACGCTTGTACCATAATTCAACAAGCACATTGTTGGCTTCTCGAATACGTTCTGGTTTAAAATCTGTAAGGAGTGTGTCCAGTGTATCAAATTTCTGAAGTTCAAAGGCTGTTTTGGCTATTGGAATCAACATCTCTTCGTTTATTATGAGATTGCTATCTAAGCGTTCTAAATATAGTTCCCAAATTTGAGTGTAATCTTCTAACTCAAATAATAACTCAAGATACTCAGCTAGAAAATCAGCTTCATAGTGTTTTATCTTAGTAAGATTTAAACAGTCATAAGCTTTGTGATAATAAGCTAAAGCCTTATTGGATTCTTCCAACTTCAAATGAATGGCACCTATGGTTCTATAATACATTGATGAGTTTGATTCATCTTCATTATCTTTAAGCAGCTTAAGTGCTTCTTGGTTATTTCCAGCTTCACTAAGAGTTAAGGCTATGTGAAAACGATGACTCTCACTCATCGAGCTCTCATGCTTTACAGCTTCGTGAAGATATGGAAGCCATGTCTCATCAATCATATAGGATTGCGTAGTTGTTTTTTAAACCATCTGCCAGGTTGGCAGGCAAGGGGTATATGGATGAGTCAAGAAGAGATAACCAATAAGCTTGCTCATCAGTGAATGTATCCTCTTCAAAAGCCATGGTGTCAATGCTGATGGGTGAACCTTCATATTTTAAACGAAGCAGTTCAAGTGCACCCCATCCTTTGCCTTTGTGAAGGCGCTTAGTGATTGGTTGAGTGGCACAAACCTCAAGCATTTTCTTTTGACCTTTAAGCCTTTCATCTGTTAAATTATTGAAGATGTGGTTATGGACAAATGTTTTAGATGTTTCCAGGTCATCACCAAACTTTTTGGGGTCAAGTCCACCGAACATACCAAAGACTTGCATAAATCCAATCTCTGAATTGGCTTCAATAGAACCACCGTGAAGTTGTGTTGGGAATATGCCTGCTTGAATCTCAACATATTTATCATCATCATCATGTGTTAAATAGTCTTGCCATTTGGTCCCACCCTTGTGCGTACCCCAACAGAACATTTTACGGTACCTAAGTGGCATCGTTGAATATTCATAGAATAGAGTACCATCGTCATAGCCGACGGCTTCCCAAGGGTATTGCTCTGTTTCCTTGGTTTGGAAGAAGTACTCGTTAGCCCTATCAAATCTACGTGGGTAGCTGACATCACCGTCTATACCTTCAAGGTATGGCAGGGTGTCAAATGCCATCTTGTTGACATTCTCACCTTTGTCATTGACATAAGGTTTGATGTAAATACGTCATCAGTGCTTGAAAACACACGAGCACTTCTTAGTTCGCTGACAGCAGTGTTTGACCAATAATATAGGGGTGTAGGGTTATCATACGGGTTGATAATCTTAGTATAGGTCATCAGATAATCAGCGCCGTCCTCAAGATGGAAATCAATTTGATAGAACAACTTCTTAATACGCTCATAAGCATATAAGCGTAAGAAGCTATGACCTTCATCAGAAACACACTTTGCAAAGTGAACAGGTTCACAGGTCAAATGACTATGGCCATAGTGACCAAGATTCCATTCAACACCTCCAGAAAACCATGCATTACGGTTGGCCAGATTGGCAGGTTGGAACACTGGGTTTACATTAAGAAGCTCTTTGTTAAGTTTCTTATTATAAAGAGAATACAATCTGCCACCAAATTCGGGTAAAAAGGTGGCACGTAGAACATCATTTTCGTAGGTGATTGTTAAAAGTTGCACCTGCTTGTTGTCCCTTTTGTAGTGATTCTGCATTCTATAAGGTAGTGCTCTAAAACCAGTGTTTTGTCCAAAGCCTTTGGTTAAAGATGATGGTAATGAATCTTGGTTTTGCTCTGTGTGTTCGTCTTTGTGCCTTAGGGTGGGCATTGGACTCTCTTCGATGTTCTTAAACCCTGGTAGGGTCATATGATTTATTTTGATTGACATAGAATACCTCTTAATTAGTGTGTGCTGGCAAATCGCCAAGCATCTTCACACATTTTGGTCAGATCAAACTGGGCTTGCCAGTTTAACAATGTTTTGGCTTTGTTTGCATCGGCATAACATAAGCCGATATCTCCAGGCCTGCGGTCAGTAATCTTATAGGAAACGGTTTTGCCACTGGCTTTCTCAAAAGCTTTAACAACTTCAAGAACACTGTAGCCATTACCAGTACCTAGATTAAAAGCTTCAACCTTATGATTATGCAGAACATAATCAAGGGCTTTTAGATGTCCTGCAGCCAAATCCACAACGTGGATATAGTCACGAACACCGGTACCATCTACCGTATTATAATCATTTCCAAATACACTTAATTCCTTTAGTTCACCTGTAGCCACTTTGGCTACAAATGGCAGCAAGTTGTTAGGTATATCATTTGGATCTTCTCCAATAAGACCGCTCTCATGAGCCCCAATAGGGTTAAAATAACGTAGCAGTGCAATGGATAAATCTTTATCACTGGTATACACATCACGTAGGATGTCTTCAATCATCAACTTGGTCGCTCCATAAGGTTGGTAGTTGATAAAGGAAAATCTTCAACAAATGGTACAGTATCATTCATCCCATAAACAGTAGCAGAAGAAGAGAATACCATTTTTTTACAGGCAAATTCTTTCATTACAGATAGTAGAACCAATGTACCATTAACGTTGTTGTCATAGTAGTCAATTGGAATTGCAACTGATTCACCCACAGCTTTTAGCCCTGCAAAATGTATAACAGCTTCAATTTCATTTAGAGAAAAAATTGCTTTAAGCAACGCTTTATCTCTAATATCACCTTCAACAAAATTTGGTTTTTTGCCACTTAATGTTTCAATGTGATTAAGGACTTCTTTTTTTGAGTTGCTTAGGTTATCAAGTATTGTGACATCATAACCATTTTCAAGCAGTTGTACGACGGTATGACTACCGATATAGCCTGTACCACCTGTAACTAAAATAGACATAAATAGAACCTAGCCTTTCACACCACCACCGGTAACACCAGCAATGATTTTTTCTGATAAGAAGATATAAAGTATAAATGTTGGTAAGAATACGATCACTACAGCGGCAAACATACTTGCCCAGTCACCGATATAACGCATAGATTGAATCATAGTGTATAAACCTACACCAACAGGTCTTAAGGCTTCTTTGTTGGCAAAGGTAATAGCCAAGAAGTACTCATTCCAAACCATAATAAAGTTAAAGATTGTAACAGTTATTATTGCTGGTTGTGCCAAAGGCAACATGATTACCCAGAAGGTTTTCATTGGTGAGCAGCCATCAATTGCTGCAGCCTCTTCAAAGGATGTTGGAATAGTCTTAAAAAATGAAATAAGGAAAAAAAAGTGTAAAAGGTACATTAATCACTGTATAGAGTAGAATAATCAAAAAACGTGTATTTGTTAATTGCAACCTTGTAGCAAGTCCAAATAGCGGAATTACAAGCATAACTGCAGGTATACTCAGTGCAGCAACAAACATTGCCTGAATAACTTTGTTAAATCTAAACTTATACCTTGCTAATACATATGCCGCAGGTGCTGCTATTAATAGGGCACCAGTACATGCTATAACTGTATACAGTAGTGAATTGAGAAAGTATAAGCCAACTTTGTGATTGACAAGTGCTTTAAGATAATTCCCCGGATGAAAACCTGAGCTAGTAATCGTACCACTGAATATGGCAGGTGTTGTTGAAAATGAAGCGACAACAATCCATCCAATAAGGAAAAATGTGAATAATACCCAAAGATTCAAAAGTGCATACTTTGGAGTATCTACAACACGTTTTTTGTAGTAATCTTTTTTGGCTTGATTCATGATGTTGCCTCCTTAGTATTCAAGTTTATCATCTTTGAAAATGATTGATGTGATTAGGAACATAGCAAGAACGATAAGAGCCATAGTAACACCTATAGCGGCTCCAGCGCCAACATTTAATTCTGTAACACCTTGCGTTGCTCCAAACAATTGGTTGTACATGTATACAACAGGTGTTACTGTACCATTTGACATACCCTGATTCGTGAAAACCCTTGACCATACAAAGAATGCAGCAGTAGCGACGGTCCATAGAACGATGTTGGTTCTAAAGACATCTTTGAGTAGTGGTAGGGTAATGTATCTGAATTTCTGATAAAGGTTTGCACCTGCTAAGGTAGCCGCTTCGTAAAATGACATTGGAATACCTTCAATAGCTGACATGAAGATTAACATAAAATAACCGATCATACCAAAACAATAGGCGATAAGCATACTAGTGAAAATCATGTCTGGGCCAGTCCACTGTATGGCTGCAAATGCATCCCAGTTTAGGAATTTTCCTAATTTATAGAGCATACCGTATCTAGAGTTGAATATATAGTTGACCCACATTGTACCCATTGCTACAGCAGATACGACATTCGGTAAGTACATAATGGCCCTAAAAAAGGATTTACCTTTAATCCCTGAAGTAAGCATTACTGCAAACATTAAAGCTAAAACAAATGTTGCAACACCACCATAGAACCATATTTTAACAAGGTTAATCATGGATTGATGATAAACAGGACTGGCAAAAATAGTTTTGTAATTATCAAAACCTATAAAATTCCAGTCTTTCATTTGAGTTGTGATTGATTGCATCTCAAAGAAGGTCATCATAGTCGTACGAATTGTTGGGTAGACAAAAATGATTAAGTAACATAATAGTGCAGGGGATAAGAATGCCACAATCATTGTTTTATTTTTTCTCATCTTAATCTCCTCTTAACAATAATTGTTGTGTGAAAAGGTAAACTTTCCACACAACAATTGTTAATGATTTATTGACAATGATTACTTCATGTTCTCAAGGAACTCATCAGCAGTAATGCTACCACTTACAAGGCCTGTGAACTGTTCTCTAATAAGAGTGCTCTTGTCAGGATTCGCAAGTACGTTGGCAGCCCATGGATAGTTAGTGTCAAGGTTTTCAAATACTGCTTTTGCATCGAGTAATTGTGGTGGCCATTCAGCGTCTCCACTTACTGGTACACCATAAGATGATTTTGCAATAAAGTTATCATAATGTCCAGTTGTTAAGTGAGCAAGAAGCTCCATAGCCACATCTGGTGTAGCACAGTATTTGTTAATTGAGAATGCTTGTGAGCCAAATGTTGCAGCACTAGGTCCATCAACACCGTCTCTAACTGCAGGATAAGAGAAAGTTCCCCATTTGAAATCTGGCCCAGTAGTTCCCATAATCTCATTAACTAACCAAGTACCATTAAGGTACATTGAAACAGTTCCAGCAGCTACGTCTTGTTGACCAGCAGGGAATAAGTTAGAAGCGATAGTTTCAGAGAAGTAGCCTTTTGATGCAAGTTCTTCATAATCTTTTGCAGCTGCAACAACTGCAGGATCATTCCATAACTCACCAGTAGTATCATTCATTAGTTCAGCAACAAAGTCAACACCTTTAAGTCTAGCAACATGCTGTCCAAAAGCGATTTCCATGTAAGCATCATCAGATGTTAGTGGTGTGAATCCAGCTGCTTTTAACTTTTCACAAGCTACTAGGAATTCTTCCCAAGTCGTTGGAACGCTGTCTATACCAGCTTGATCGAAATGATCTTTATTATACATATATGCAAATACAAATGGTTGGTATGGGATACCTTGAAGGTCTCCAGTTGTTGAGAATGAACGTCCAAGATTGAGCAATGCAGGCATTACTGCATCTTTGTAAGCTTCACCATTAGTATTCGCATATGGTTTATCTAAATAACTTTCAAGTGACATTGAATAGTCACCCCATAGAACGTGAACACGCTCAAGGTCTTCATCCCATATGTCAATTTTTTCACCGTTATCAAGTGCAGGTTGCAACGTTTGTCTAATGTCACGACCATTCCATTGAACTTCGATGTTAACATTTGGATGCATTTGCATAAAGAAGTCGATTCCTTCAGCAAGTGCAATTGCTTGTGGCTCGGTTGAGTTCCACATTGACCAATAAACCAAGTCGCCTTCAAGTGTAGAAGCTTCAGCAGCTTCTTCATCAACAACTGGTGCTTCAGTTTCTTCAGTTGCTGTATCAGTTGAAGCAGTGTCTTCTTTAGTGTCAGCTGTTGTTGCTGCGTCATCAGTCTTACCGCAAGCAGATAGTGTTAGAGCTAAAACAAGAATTAAAGTAATAAACAGTTTGAAATTTTTCATAATGCCCTCCTAGGATAATCTTATTATAGATTATCATCAAATACAATTAATAGTTGAATTAACGATAGCAATTTGTTACTTGCTTCATTTTGTCCAAAGACTTTTCCATTTCACTAACAAACTTAAATTGGTTCTTTGCCCTTATAAGGTTGTGTTTGTCTTTATGAACTTTGAAGTAGTGATCGCCATCAAGGTAATCCGTCAAAAACCTTATGCCACATTCAAGGGTCATAATAATAGCACCAAGTGGTAAGAGTTCATACTCTTTATCTGTTAGGCTTGATCCAATTGATTCGAGATAACCTTTGGTATAGGCTTCAAATCTTTCAAAATCAAGATGTAACAAATCAAGGTTTTCTTCATCTTCAGCAGCGGAACTACCACAAGATCTGATAGCATCACCGTAATCATAAAGAGCACTGCCTGGCATTACCGTATCAAGATCGATGACACAACGGCCGTAACCGCTTTGATCATCAAGGAGTACGTTATTGATTTTGGTATCATTGTGGGTCACTCTAAAGGGTATTTCACCATTTTCAAGTGCATCAACAATTGTGCTAGCAATTGCTTTATGTGATAGTACAAAATCAATTTGCTCCTGGCAGTCAACACTTCTCTTATGTGGGTCTTTGTCTAGTACTTGTAAGAATGTCTCAAAGCGTTGTTTGGTGTTATGGAAATTTTTGATGGTCTCATGAAGACTCTCTACAGGATAACCTTCAAGCATCTTCTGAAATTGACCAAAGGCTTTACCAGCCTCGTATAACATTGTTGGTTCCTTGGCAAATGTGTGTCCCGTTGCTTCTTCAACGAATACATAAGATCGCCAGTAATTACCCTGACTATCAATATAGAAACCCTTATCTTCAGTTGTTTTGATGAGTGTTAATACTTCATAACCATCTACTTGCTCTTCTTCTGTTATCATATCACAAAGATAAGATGTGACGTTTTGGATATTCTCCATTAAGCCAGTCGTATTCTTGAATATGATATGGTTTACACGTTGAAGAATGTAGTGGGTTGGTTCATCATAACTGTCGACGTAGGTAACTTTGTAAGTATCGTTGATGTGGCCATCCCCGTAAGGTTTGGCACTTTTGTAATTGCCACCAAACTGAAAATGATGGCAAACGTCTTTTAGGTTATCATGTTGTGTCATTTGTTTGCCCTCCACAGGTTGATTGGATATTTACCCTCTGATGTTAAATCAGCCAGTGCTTTAACAACAGCAACTTTATCTTCGCTGTAGGTAACACCGTACCATTTTTCATCAGTGGTTAGTACTTTGACAGTACACTGTCTGTTTTTGATCATTTGATCCACCACATAAGGTAAGAAATACTCACACTTAAGTGGGTTGTTAAGTAAAGCTTCCTTTAAATAACTTTCAATAGTCAAGTTGATTTCACCGAGTAGGGTTGGTGTAAATCCCCACATATTCATTGAAACAATGGTTCCATTAGCCAGTGGATGCCACTTGTCTTTTTCATCAAGGTAAGCAATCCCCTCTTGTTTCTTTTCAATGTGTGTTCTTTCAACTATATCAGTCAACAAGCCAGCTTCATTGCTAGTACAGACACCTCTTGACACATAACCATGTTCAGTTACAGTGTTCTCAAGCTGATAACCTACCATAGCATAGTCATAATCACCTAAAGAGCTTTGACTCAGATAGTCATAGATTTTAGCGAATGCATCAGCGCCATAATAGTCATCTGCATTGATTACTGCAAATGGTGCGTCAATCAAGTGTCTAGCTGAATAAATTGCATGAGCTGTACCGAGGGGTTTGAGGCGTTCTGCTGGCATCTCAACACCTTCAGGTACATCAGTCAATTCTTGATAAGCATAATCAACTTCAATATGTTTGCTTAGTCGACTTCCGATGATTTCTTTGAAATCAGCTTCAATCTTCCTATTAATAATGAAGATGACTTTGCCAAATCCAGCTTTCATGGCGTCGTAGACTGAATAGTCTATAATTAATTCGCCACTAGCTCCTACTGGGTCAGTTTGTTTTAGGCCACCATAACGACTGCCAATTCCAGCCGCCATAACTACTAAGATAGGTTTGTTCATTTGTGTATACCGTCCTAAAAATTTATTTTCGCCAGCAGAGCTTAATTTAATACTACATCAACATCATGTCTAAGTATTTACACAATATGCTAGAGAGTTTGTACAATCTACCAGTAGTGAGTGTAAGCATATAGTCAAAATCGCTATTTCTTGCTATACTAGGTGTACAGATTGCTGTGTATAATATAGAAGCAATTGTAATAGGAGGTCTTTGGATGAATCATATAGTTGATGGGTATCAGATGACTATGCTTAAGAATGAAATAAATATTAAACATCTAATCAGTGTTCACTATTTTGAATATTCCAAGAATTACATATTTGAAGGGGAAAGCCATGATTTTTGGGAGATTCTTTATGTAGACAAAGGGGAAATCAATGTGATGGCAGATGAACGCCAGTATTTTCTTAAGAAAGGTGAGTTGATTTTCTATAAACCTAATCAGTGGCATAACGTTATAGCTAATGGGGTGGTGGCACCAAACCTAGTTGTTATTGCATTTGATTGTAAAAGTAAGGCCATGGATTATTTTGTAGATAAGGTTTTGACAATTGATGATCGTGTAAAGACCCATCTCGCTAGTATCGTGACTGAAGCTAAGAATGCTTACAACTCTGACCTTAGTGACCCAATGATGAAGGCGCTAAAGAAAAGAAAGAAACCAAAACTTGGTTCAGAGCAACTGATTCGCATACATCTTGAATTATTGTTACTGGAGATTATTAGAGGGAAAGAGCTTTACTCAACCATAGCAACAACAACATCTGCTATAAAAGAATATGCCCAAGAAGAGAAGTTGAATATCATAGTGACGTTTTTAAAAGAGCACTTGCATGAAAGGCTAACCTTAGAAGATATCTGTCACCAAACTCTATTATCCAAATCTTCATTAATCAAAATATTCAAAGAGGGTATGGGCATCAGTGTTATGGAGCATTTCAAGCAACTTAAAATAGAAGAGGCTAAGACCCTTATAAGGGAAGGAAATCATAACTTTACACAAATATCTGAGATTCTAGGCTATAACTCAATCCATTATTTCTCTAGGACCTTCAAAAGTGTTACAGATATGACACTGACGGAATATGCAAGTTCAGTAAAAATGTATCTGGATGATTCATCTAAGTAAGTTTAAAAGCCTATTTCCAAAGGAGTTTTACTCCTGGAAATAGGCTTTTATTCACAATTAAAAACTCTGTCTTTCGTATATTACTTTTGAACTAAAGTAATATCATGTGTCTCTACATATTTCTCGATAGATTCAACATCTTTATCACCACGACCTGAAACGTTGATGATGACAACTTCTTCTGGTGAAAGTGTTGGTACAAATTTGATGGCTTCTGCAATGGCATGTGAGCTCTCAATAGCTGGTATAATTCCCTCTACTTGAGACATCAACAAGAATGCTTTTACAGCTTCATCGTCTGTTGCTGCCACATATTTAACACGTCCAGTTTCTTTGAAATGAGCATGTTCAGGGCCAACACCAGGATAGTCAAGACCTGCTGAGATAGAGTAAACTGGCAAGACACCACCCTCTTCATCTTGAACGAAGATTGTGGACATACCGTGTATGACACCTTCTTTACCAAGAGTCATTGTTGCAGCGTGGTCTGGCGTGTCTAGGCCTTTACCTGCAGCTTCAACGCCGATTAGTTTTACAGATTCATGTGGAATGAATTCGTTGAACAATCCGATAGCATTACTACCACCTCCAACACATGCAATACAGTAATCAGGATTACGGCCTTCTTTTTCTTTTATTTGTTCAATGGCTTCTTCACCAATAATCTTCTGGAATTCTCTTACCATTGTTGGGTATGGATGTGGACCTACTACTGAGCCAAGTAGATAGAATGTGTCATCGATTCTTTGAACCCATTGTCCAATGGCATAGTCAACAGCATCACTTAGTGTTTGAGTGCCTTGTGTAACAGCTGTAACTTTGGCTCCTAGAAGTTCCATTCTAAAAACATTCAGACGTTGACGTTCTGTGTCCTCTTTACCCATGAATATTTCACATTCCATATTGAACATTGCCGCTGCAGTAGCTGTAGCAACACCATGTTGGCCAGCACCAGTTTCGGCAATTATTTTCTTCTTGCCCATTCGTTTAGCCAATAAGATTTGTCCAATGGTATTGTTGATTTTGTGTGCACCAGTATGGTTAAGGTCTTCTCTTTTTAAGTAGATCTTTGCACCACCAAGTCGCTCAGTAAGGTTTTTGGCAAAAAATAGTGGGCTTGGTCTACCTACATATTCTTTTAGATAATATAAATACTCTTCTTTGAAGGATGGATCTGCGAGTGCTTCCTGTAGCGCAGCCTCGACCTCATTTAAAGCCCCGATGACTGGTTCTGGGACATATTGCCCTCCAAATTGTCCAAATTGATGTGTCATAGTGTTACCTCCTATTATGTATTCTTTTTATTTTTTTATAAATACTATTACTTTATTGTAGACTTAATGAAAAAACAATGTCAACCAATAATTTGTTGGATACAAAATTATGTATATGTAGTGCTAAAGGTTGATAAAATAACGTTTTAGGAGTAGTATAGTAAGGTGTGATAAATGTAGTGAAGAAAGTGTTTGTGAGGTAACAGGAGGATTTTTATGGAATCGAAGAAAGTTTTGATTGTCACGTCCAATTATAGAGGCGGAATTGCCCAGTTTGCTTACCATTTGGCCACGGGGATAGAGAAATCAGAGGACGTAAGAAAAGTTGTATTGATGGTACCTAATGATAGTGAATACAGTGCTTCTGAGAATATTCAGATTAGGTTTTATGAACGCGTCTTAACCAATTTTCCAAAAGAAGAGAAATTTGCCAAAACTCTTGGCAAAATAGAAGGTATTAACCCAACACACATTATATTTGCAGAATCTAGTTTGTCTAATATGCAATTGGCTCATTATTTAAGGGGCAAATACCATATTTCAATGGCTTTGCATGATGCACTGCTTAGAGCTAGAACAGTGAATTTTAAGCAACTATACCGTGAAAGTGTGTTCCAAAAAAAACTTTTAAGTCTACCATAGGCTCATTTGATAAGATTATATGTTTGTCAAAGGCTGTAAGAGCTGATTTGATGGAACGTTATAAAATCGCCAGAGACAATACAGTAAGAATCAGATTATGTTCTCATCTGACCATACCCGATAATGTTCAGACAAAAGATATGGTTGGCACTAACTATTTCTTATTCTTTGGCCGTATCAATAAATCAAAGGGTATTGTAACATTGTTAGAGGCCTATACAAAAGATAAAAAACGCTATACTTCCTAAACTTGTCATAGCTGGCAATGGTCATTTTTCCAAGCGGGAAGAATTTCTAATAGAGCAACTTGGTAACAAGGTTATGGTTATCAAAAAATACATAACAGATGAGATGTTAGCATCTTTGATGGCCCACTCAAGTTCAGTCATATTGCCTTATGTTGAAGCTTCCCAAAGTGGCGTTATTCCAATGGCTTATCAATTTAAGAAGCCGGTTGTGGTGTCGGACATGCCTGGCCTTACAGAAAATGTCCTTGAAAGTGAAACAGGTTTCATATTCAAAGCTGGTAACAGTAATGACTTATATAACAATTTGAAATCAATAGCAATTCAAGGTGATGACATTGGAGAAATGGCCTCTCAGATTGAGTCGTATTATTTAGACAAATACGACTGGGGTAATAACATTAAGAAATTAATGACCAACTTAAGTTAAGAGACATTAATATTGTAATATTTAAGTGAAGGTTATCCGTATTATAAAGTGGAACGATTGTTGACACAGCAGTCGTTCCATGTTAAACTGAAATTAGTTAAGAAACTTTACTAAATGGAGAGTCTATGAAATACTCAGCTAAGACACAAAGTAACGTAAAAATTGATAATCAGAGAATGATATTAGGGGTACTTTTTGAAAAGGGCCCACTATCGAGAGCTGATTTGGCCAAGGTTCTGAATTCTTCAAAACCAACGGTATCTAAGAACGTAGAAGGCCTTATTGCTGAGAAGATGATTTATGAAACTGGTAAGGCAGATAACTCAATTGGAAAAAAAGCAATGCTCCTTGATGTGAATAGTGATTATGGTCACATTTTAGCTATTGACCTATCCAAACATTCTTTCAAGATAACACTAAGTAATCTAAAAGGTGAATGGTTAAGCTATTTTAAAGATGAACTGGTTGAGGGCTACGATGTTATTGAGGCAATTGCATCCTTTTTGAAAAGAAGTAAGGTCAAAAAGAAATTAGTCAAGCAAGTGGTCATTGCTTATCCAGGTGTTGTTGGACATAATAACAAGTATTACCTTACCAATGTTAAGATGCAAGAACAGTGGCTAAAAGAGATTCTTGACTATATAGATAATAGTGCAGGCTTGCATGTTGAGAATGAAACAGTTGTCAAAAATGACGTCAACTTAGCAACCTTAGCTGAGAAGCAATATGGCACACTTGGTTCTGAGAAGAACATGTATTATATTAGCGGTGACACAGGTGTAGGTTCTGGTGTTATATTGAACCACAAACTCTACGAAGGTGATCGTAATGCAGCTGGAGAGATTGGTTTTATATTACCAAGTACCAAAGTAGAAGGTAAATACCATACATTAGAAGAACGTATCTGCACGGTAGCTTTAACGACAAGGTACTCTGAGAAAACAGGACAATCAATAACATTAGCTTCGTTTAAGGATAAAATTGAGCAAGAAGATGTCATAGCCCTTAAGTTGTATGATGAAGTGATTAGTACAATGAGTATGGCTATAACCAATGTATCATCTATACTAGATATTAAAAACGTTGTTGTTACTGGCAGGTTATTTGAACTGTGTGATGATACAATTGAGAAGATTGGAGAACGCGTTGGTGAGATGACACCACTTGAGACTAAGATTTCCAAGTCAACTATTGAGGAAGCAACCTTAAAAGGGGCTGTACATGTTGGTGTCAAAGCATTGATACATCGTATGATTTAGAATAGAAGATTTGTATGACAATCTAAAAGACAATGAAGATGAGATAATAATTGGCTTGCATAGCAAGCCATAATGCAGTTTATAAAGTTAAGTTTATTTACTAAGTGGAATGATTTATCTAAGAAAAAGGAGTTGCAGATTGTGAGTAATAAAAGTGAGCATCATCTAAAAGGTTTAAAAAATGGACGCATCTATTACCAAGGGAAGTTCATTGAAGATTCAGTATTGATTTATGACGATGAAATCAAAGACATTATTGCTGAAGATAGTTTGGAAGGTTGGTTAAAAGCAAATAAGCTGACCGTAACGAAAGAAGATATTCAATGGCTTGATGCTAAAGGTGGCTTCGTTGTTCCAGGCTTCATCGATGTCCATATTCATGGTTATATGGGTCATGATGTAATGGATTCTGATGAAGATGGTCTTAAAGCGATTAGTAAAGGCATAGCTGCTAATGGCGTTACAAGTTTCTTACCAACAACTATGACCATGCATATGTCTAAGATTGAAGAAGCCTTACAAACAGTCAAGAAAGTAATGAGTGAAGGTACAGAAGGTGCTCAGATTCTTGGTGTACATATGGAAGGTCCCTTCATCAATGAGGATTTTAAAGGTGCTCAACCCAAAGATGCCATTATTGCACCAGATGCTAATCTAGTTAAAAGACATGAGGATATATTAAAAGTCATTACAATTGCACCAGAAGTTAATGGGGCAATGGAATTAATAGAAGCATATAAAGATAAGATTAACTTCTCTCTGGGCCATACAGGTGCTGATTATGAAACAGCGATGGAAGCCATTGATAAAGGCGCATGTTGTGTAACACATTTATTCAGTGCAATGACTGGTTTACATCATAGAAAACCAGGGGTTGTGGGCGCAGCCTTCAATTCAGATTGTTATTCTGAGCTAATAGCTGACAAAATTCACGTCAATGAACAGCTCTTTGAACTGGTTACAAAGGTGGTAGGACTTGATAAATTAATGCTTATCACAGATTGTATGCAAGGTGGAGGACTACCAGAAGGTGAGTACGACCTTGGTGGACAGAATGTGTGGGTAAAAGATGGTAAATGTACACTTGAGAGTGGAACAATTGCAGGCAGTGTCCTGACTTTAAATAAAGGCTTACAGAATCTATCAGAAAATGTAAGTCATCAACTTGAAACATTAATACCAATTGTTACATTGAACCAAGCTACTTATCTTGGTCTAGATCATAAGATTGGGACTCTTGATAAGGGCAAAGAAGCAGATATTGTTGTTATGGATGAACATTGTCAAATTAAAAGAACCATTGTGAAAGGAAGTAGTGTCTATGAAGTTTAAGTTTAGAGGTATGACAATCATTGTCAAAGAAGATTATGAAACTATGAGTAAGAAAGCAGCCAGTATTGTGGCAGCACAAGTAACACTGAAGCCAGATTCAGTATTTGGGTTTGCAACAGGTTCAACACCAGAAGGTATGTATAGTGTCCTTGGAGACCTTTGTCAAAATGATGAAGTGGATTTCTCAGAAGCATCATCCTTCAATCTTGATGAATATTACCCAATCGAAGCCAGCAACCCACAAAGTTATGCCTATTTTATGCATAGTAACTTATTTGACCATGTGAACTTTAAAGAGGGCACGACCCATTTGCCAAATGGTGAATCTTCAGATGTATCAAAAGTATGTTCAGATTATGACCAAGCAATCTATGAAGCTGGCGGTATTGACCTTCAGATTCTAGGTATTGGTGGAAACGGTCATATTGGCTTTAATGAGCCAGATATACATTTTGAATCAGGTACACACTTAGTTGAGTTAGATGAAGACACAATCAGAGCCAATGCCAGATTCTTTAACAGTATAGATGAAGTACCAAAGCAGGCTATTAGCATGGGTATCAAAACTATTATGCACTCAAAAAAGATTGTAATGCTAGTCAGTGGAGAAGGTAAAGCAGGTATTGTTGACCAAATGATTTTTGGTGACATTGTGCCATCAGTTCCAGCGTCTATCCTTCAATTACACAACGATGTGACATTGATTCTTGACAAAGCTGCAGCCAGTATCATTCTTAAGAAAATTAACAGTACGCCTATTTCGGCATAATAAAACTATAAGTTATCGCATTATTTTGGACTGGTTCATAGGACCAGTCCTTTTTCTTATAGGTCATTCGTTTTATTAATGCCTAGAATAATTGACTGATGGTACTAGATAATCATATAATTAAGTTGTGTGAAACTAAAAATCACGATTGATAACTTAGCCTGCCGTTGTCGGCTGTTGCGAAGCAACCACATACGTGTGAAGTTATCTAGGAGGTCATCATGACAGAATATGGAAAGAGCAACGGTGTTGCTCGCGCGATAGCTTTAGTAGCCATTGTGTTACTAATAAGTCTATTGCTATCAAGTAATGTTTATGCCGATGAACCTTCCACCTGGGCCAGGGAAGAAATTGAAGCTGCAAAGGCACTTAGTGCAACAACTGATTCTTTGACAGAAACATATCAAGAGGGCTTAACCAGAGCAGAGTTTGTAGAATTGTTGGTTAAGATATATGAATCTGTAACAGATGAAGTCATTGATGTCAGTACAGTGAAGAATCCATTCACAGATACGGACAAAGTATATTTGTTAAAAGCATATGCAACAGGTATCGTTAGTGGAACGAGTCCATCGACATTTTCACCTGACGCCTTGGTTACGAGAGAACAGATGGTTGTGATGATGGTTAGAATGGTTGAGAATATTGAGAAGACACTAGAGTTACCGCTACTAGAAACATCGATTCCACTAAAGGAATTCGATGATCAAAGTGCAATGGCAACTTGGTCAACAGGGGCCATTGTTAAAGCCGTTCAATCGGGCATTATATCTGGTGTTGGTGATAATCGTTTTAATCCGAAAGGCAATAGCACAAAAGAACAGGCAGTGATTGTTTGTTATAGACTCTTAACTAGGATGACATCTGATGACAAGATTACAAACCCATGGAAAGACAATCTTGCATCCTATGAATCTGATGTTGAAGCGGCACTGAATATGACTCTAGGGCAGTATGCAGACAGTAAGGCAAAAGCATTTGTCATTGCAGATGTCCTTAACATGAGAAAAGAACCTGATTTATCAGATAGTGGTAATATCATTCGTAAGCTAAAGGCTTATGAACAAGTGGTTATTTTGTCAGAATCAGGTGATTGGTACCAGATAGCTGCATCGGGTGAAGAAGTAGGTTATGTACATTCTGACTATATTCATCCTTATAGCCTTGAAGAAGACCTAGAGGATATCAGAATGCAGATTGTGGCCTATGCTAAGCAGTTCGTAGGTACACCATATAAGTACGGAGCTGACAGCTTGACAGATGGGACGGATTGTTCTGGCTTTACTGGTCAGGTGATGAGACCCTTTGGCTATGTTTTGTCAAGATCATCTAGTGGTCAAGGAAGCGATGGAGTTGCCATCACTGAAGCAGATTTAGAACCGGGTGACCTCATTACCTATGGCTACAATGGTGGCATATCTCACGTGGCTATATATATTGGCAACGATGAAATTATCCATGCAACCACAACTTATGGTATCAAAGTTACTGAAATGAGAGGTTTTCTAAGAAAACCATTGATTAGTTTTAGACGTGTTGTATTTTAGAGTTGAAATGGAACTGAAGAGAATAAAATTGAAATACAATACATAGATATATACAGTATAGATGATAAGAATTTCAAAACCGTGTAAGCCATTACACGGTTTTTTTGTATCTAATCATAAAGGTATTTATGATTTCATCTAGCATTGCTTTCATCGCTTTTTCATCAATACTGCTTTGGAATAGGGCAGGCCATGTAATGGCACCTTCTACCATGGAGTAGAAGAGTCTTGCAGCCATTGCTGTATCATTGATGGTTAACTTGTTATTATCATTAGCTTCTTGTAACCACTGAATCAATGCGTCGTGAGGCGGAGCATAGTTCATTCTTATTTTCAGAGCATAAGTGATGTCTCCTAAGAATACGGATGTTAGAATCCTTGATAGTTTGAGGTTGGTTGGATTACTAACAAGGTAAATCTCAGCCAAGGCAAAAGACTCAAGTTGAGATTCAAGGGATAGATCACCATCATAAGTAATCATTTTGAGGTCTTCTCGGCCTTCAAGCAAGAGGGCTACAATTGTTTGAAACAAATTATCTTTACTTTCAAAATGATTGTAGACGGTTCTCTTTGAAACACCTGCTACCTCTGCTATCTTGTCCATGCTGGCCAGATCAAATCCAACATTTGAGAATACCTCAATGGCCCCATCTATTATGACTTTTCTTTTTTTGCTGGTATCACGTTTTTTCGGAGACTCTTAGGATTCTTGGAAGTATTTAAGTCTGTCATTATACACCTCTTAAAATAAACTACACCGTGTAGTGTAATTAACTATTGATATTTACTTAATTACACTGTATAGTATAATTAACAGCTGATTGTTTTGCAATACCATATGGTTAATTAATCTTAGGAGGAAACATTTATGACAAGAAAAAATGACCAATGATACAAGAGTTTATACAAAAACTACATTGTCTAGGATACTTGGTGCTACGTTCTTTGGACAGGCAATGACAGCGCTCATTAGTGGTGCTATAATCTTTGACCCCTTACTTAGAGATACAATTGATAGGACTATGCTTAATTTAGCATCAAACAAAGTTAGAGTTCATACCAGTATTTTTATAGATATGCTGACGGCAGTCGTCATTATTCTATTGGGTGTTGGGATGTACACAGTCGGTAAAACCATTAACAAACTTCTTGCCACCTTTGCCCTTAGTCTCTATATATTTGAGGCGGCATTGCTTGCAGTTAGCAAATTTATTGCCTTTGCATTATTACACATCAGTCAAAGCTATGCATTAACAGGTGATAAAGCTTTGGAACCTTTAGGGGAAATGTTATTATCCTTAAAGAGTTTTAGTTACAGTATACACATACTGCCATTTGGTATTGGGGCAATCCTCTTTTATACATTACTCCTTAAAGCTCAGGTAATGCCAAAATGGCTTATTTTATGGGGACTCATTACGGTACCAGTGGTCCTAATAGGTGTGATGCTTATGATGTATGGCGTGCCAGTACCTTTTATATTACTTCTACCATATGTGCCTTTCGAGTTTGTGACTGGGATTTGGATATTGGTCAAAGGCCTTAAGCATCAAGAGTAGAATCCGTTGGTGTATTTTGCTCGAGCATATCTTCTTTGTCTTTTGATTTACGAAGAAGCATTAATGGGGGCAGTGTGAAAATCATTACGAAACCACTGATTAAGTATCCAAGGGGAATGCCATAGAATTTGGATACCCGGCCAAGACCAACTTGACCAAGGACACTGCCTGATGAACCAACTAATGAATCAAAAGACAAGATTGTGGCTCTTTTTTCAAAATCAATATCTTTCATAATGAGAGCAACAACACAAGCTTCAACAGCACCTGAGTAGAATGTAAATGCCAGTCCCATAAAGACAGAAGTAATGATGAAGTAGACATAGTTATTTTCAAGACCACTAACGGCTACATAAGCCAGAGTACAAAAAATAAAACGATAATACCTAATAGAAATGAAAATTTTCGACCAATTGTGTCAGCAAAAACACCTGTTGGGATTTCAAATAATGCCATAGTGCCTATATTGTGATAAACTATTAGAAAATAGGTCTAAAGACCACAAAAAGGTGGAGGCAGAAAATGAAAACTACAGCAGCATTTTTTGATATAGATGGAACGCTCTACAGAGAAGGCATGATTACCGCAATATTTAAGAAACTAATTCGCTCTGACATCATCAGCAATGAAGTCTGGTATAAAGAGCTAAAAGATAGGTATAACCGATGGGACAAACGTATAGGGAATTATGATGACTACCTACTACGAATGGCAGAAATCTATACAGAGGCCATAAGTGGATTACACCGTAGACAGATTGAGTTTATTGCAGGAAAAGTTATTGAGCAAAATGGTGACCGTGTCTACACCTATACAAGGGACCGAATCAAATGGCACAAAGATAGAGGGCATAAAGTCATAACCATTTCAGGTTCACCTTTTGAATTGGTGAGAGAAATGAGTATCAAGTTTGGTTTTGATGACTATGTAGGATCTACCTATGTTCTTGACGAAGAGGAGTGTTATACAGGTGAGGTATTACCAATGTGGGATGGCGTTAACAAAGAAAAAACACTGAAAGCACTTGTTGAAAAATACGACATAGACCTTGCTACTTCTTATGCATATGGCGATACCAAAGGTGACTTGACAATGCTCAGAGCTGTGGCTCATCCAGTAGCAATGAACCCTACCAATGAATTGTTGACAATGGTCAGCGAGGATCCTGATTTATCTGATAAAGTTAAAGTGGTTGTTGAACGAAAAGACATGGTCTATGAGTTGACACCTGATTGCATTCATAAAGATTCTGATTGTAAGCAAGTCCTATAATCTACCTAGCATTTGATTAACAAATCCTTAAACTTGGCTGGTATTTATCTAACAAATCCTTGACTTTTATTAAGAGATGGCATAAGATAGGTGAAATTATAAAAAAAATAGGAGGTAAACGTATGGTCATATATCAAGTAGATGCATTTGCAACGAAAGCTTTTGGTGGCAATCCAGCCGCCGTATGTGTAACAAGTAAACCACTTGATGAAAGTTTGATGCAAAACATTGCAATGGAGATGAATTTATCTGAGACAGCTTCTTGGTAGAAGAATCAAATGCCTATCATTTAAGATGGTTTACACCAAGTAGTGAAGTCAAATTATGTGGTCATGCGACCTTAGCGAGTGCTCATATTCTATGGTCTGAAGGTTATGTGAACGATGATGTACCAATATCTTTTAGAACACTAAGTGGTGTTTTGTCTGCGGAGAAAATTGGTAATCAAATACAGCTTGACTTTCCAGCCAAAGAAGAGGTTGAAGTTGATATGGAAGAGGCAACAGTTGAATCGCTAATAGAATCATTAGGTGTTTCAGCTACATATGTAGGTAAGAATGAATTCGATTATATTGTTGAAGTGGCTAGTCCAGATGAGATTGATGCACTGTCACCTAATTTCTCATTGCTGGAACAGATTCCTGTTAGAGGGGTCATCGTGACAGCAAAAGACACTAGCGAGAGCATCTATGACTTTGTTTCACGATTTTTTGCACCGGCAGTAGGCGTCAATGAAGATCCAGTGACTGGTTCAGCCCACTGTTGTCTTGGCCCTTATTGGAGTAAGAAGCTAAGGAAGCCTGATTTAGTTGCTTATCAAGCATCCAAACGTGGTGGTGAAGTAGGTCTAAAGATTCAGGGAGATAGGGTAAAACTCCTTGGTAAAGCGGTTACTGTAATGCGAAGTGATTGGCTTTCTAACTAGAATTCGTTATGCTACAATGGATTAGAAGTATAAATTACATTTTCTATTGTAAAGGATGGAGGTTATCATATGTCAAGAATTATAATGGGTGTTAAAGTGGATCATCGTCACGAAGATGCACCTAAGGTACAGCAGTTATTAACGGACAATGGATGTTTCATCAAAACAAGACTGGGTCTTCACAAAGCCACAGATGATCGTAATATCTGTAGTGAAGATGGATTGATATAGTTAAACCAGGCGCGATTGCGCCTGGTTTTTTACATTCCTATATTTAATTAGTTATATGTCATGACTCTCTTATTAGTTGTTCTTTTTTTTAGTCTTTTGAGGGTGATTAGGCCCTTAGCAATTAAGCTGATTAGCAGTGAACTGGTTATAACAAATATTGGAACCATATAGGATAAACCGCTCCCAAAGCCACCCTCAAAACCATGTGCAATACCGTTAACTAGTGGACCTATTTGAGTCAATAGGACAGCACTTTGAAGTGTTAGGATTTTTTTGTGATGTCCAATGAGGGAGTCGAAATCAGAATGCAATTCAAAAGGACCTTCAGATGCGGGTTTCCTAAGGTAAACCCATCGATAATATGTGCTCATAACTTCAATGCCAGTTTCTTCAAGAAATTCAAGGTATTCAATGGATGAGGGATGACTTGGTAGATTGCTCAGTAATTCTATTCTGTATTCGTAGAAGGTTTCTTGGTTCTCCTCAAAATGATAGGTCATAAATGAGTATGACTTAAGATGCAAACCTTTTTTGGACATTTTATTCAGCCATTGCTCTTCTTTTTCATAATCGAAATAGGGCTTAATAATTTTATGCATCATGGTGACCACCTCCAATTATTTCTTTACCATTGTGTAACAGTTCTTCCAGTCTGATGATTTCTTCATCAATGATTGATTGGCCAAGTGTGGTTATTTGATAAGCTTTTTTTTCGACCTTGGCTTTCGGTAATAGAAGGTTCAATATAACTTTTATCAAGTAGTGTGTTGATAGCACCATAAAGTGTTCCAGAACCTAATTTGACTCTTCCATTACTTAATTCTTCAACTTTTTGCATGATGCCATAACCATGAAGTGGTCTATATAAGGATAATAAAATATAGTAGACTGCTTCAGTTAAGGCGCCTCGTTCTTGACTTTCTGGCATATATTTTGCTCCTTGACTTTATGAAAGATTGATATATTGCTAACTATGTATCCTAACTAAGTATATCAGCAGTCGATATATCGGCTTACGACATATTATATCGGAAGCCGATATAGTTGTCAAGAATATTTTAATATTAGGTGTTAGTTTTATTTGACAAAAGTGCAAAAACAAGTTATTATAACAGTGTTATAAAAAATGTATCAACGATATAAAAGAGTTGATTAAGAGAATTAGGAGATATAAAATAGAAATTCAATACACTGGAGGGTGATGAAGGTTATGGCAACTAAAGAGCTTTTAGATATGAATGTTAAAGGGATAAAGATAATACGAACAGCAGCATTTTTATCTTGGGGCCAGCTACTACTAATTGTTGCTTCGGCAGTAATTATTGCTTTTGTAGGCATAAGACCAGAATCAGCAGTCGAAGCATTTGAGGCATTTGGCATACACCCACTTTATGGATTATTAAAAGATGAGATATTGATAATGGTAATGCTTAGTTTTTATTATGTGACTTTCTTAGGTCTGTATCTAATGCTGAAAGATTATAAATATGATTTAGCCCTTATTGCTGTATTGTTCACATTAATGTCAATTACATTGGCAATAGCAAGTCATTCTGGTTTTTCTATGATGCACTTAAGTAAACTGTACCATGGAACGACTGATGGAGTGATGAAGGCCAGTTATTTGGCAGCGGGTGATGCAATAATAGCTAAAAAATATATGGCATAGTACGGCCTCATACTTTACTGGAATCATGTTGCAGGGATCTGGTGTTATGATTTCTCTTGCAATGATTGGTAGCGGTAAGTTTAGAAAACTTACGATTGTATCAGGCATTCTTGGGAATGGCATTGACTTGATTCAACATGTCATTCATCCAGTATTACCAAATGCTGCTGAGATAATACTGATGTTTGCTGGACCATTTTACCTTATATGGTATGTAACCCTTGGCATGGATTTCTATCGGTATAGCAGGTCTTTGAAGTTGGACTTAGGACAATCAAAAAGTGCTTGACCTGAAATGGATTCAGAACCAAGCACTTTCACAATGTCTCATATTATAGCTTAATCTAATACTTACTTATTCTTACCTTTTGATTTAGAAGGTTTAGAGGGCTTTGAAGGTTTAGAAGGCTTTGATGGCTTAGTTGGTTTTGACTTAGCTGATTCAGTCTCAATTGCTTCATCTTCTTCCACTTCAGCTGTCTCGATGTCTTCAGATTCTTCACCATCAAGGTCAAGATCATCACTTGTAGTTTCAGCCTTTTTGTTGGACTTGATAGCAGCCATTATCTCTTTGACAGATAGGTCAGCCCAATCTTCATAAACAAGTTCTTCAGCTGATGTAGCTTCAAGTTTCTCAATTAATCTCATTTTACCAGGTGTAATACCAAGAAGCTCTGCGTTTTCAAAACGTACTTGAATAAATTCAGGTTGTCCATCTTCTAAAGGTTCTTCGATAGGTTCTAGAACGGGTGCTTCGTATAAACTATCAACAACTTCACCGTAAACTTCAACCAAAGCTGTAGATGTAGTATCGATAAGTGTTTCGTCATTTCCAATTATGAATAGTGATACTTCAACTTCTGGGATGTCTAAAGCAATAATGGCGTCAATTGATTCAGATAAGGATAATTCTGTAAGGTCAAGAGTTTCAAGAAGGAGTGAACCTTCCTCTGTTACAGCCTCAACAGATGTAATTGCGCCAGATTCATCAATTGTGAATAGGAACTCTTCAGTAACGCTTAATGTTACTGTAGCTACAGGTACTACCACAGGCTCTTCGGCAGCAGGTTCTTCAGCAGCAGGTTCTTCAGCAGCAGGTTCTTCAGCAGCAGGCTCTTCTGCAGTTGGTTCCTCGTCAGTAGGCTCCTCAGCAGCAGGATCTTCAACAACAGGCTCTTCAGCAGCAGGTTCTTCTGCAGGTTCCTCAGGTGTAGCTTCTTGCGCATAAGCACTTAGGCTAAAGAGTGATACAAGTGTTAGAATTAAGAATAGTGACAATAGTCTTTTTGATAATGTTTTCATTGTGTTCCTCCTTAATTTTGGCTCGATATTTTGGCATTAAAAAAAACGCCAATGACTCCTATCCGGAATTAATGCGCCTTGGAGAAACTGTATGCATTTCTCTTCGGTAACTGGCTGCCAACTCAATGAGTAAGGCCCTCTAGTTTTGCGTCCTAAACTTTCGTTTTGTTTGCCTTTATCGGATATACAACTTATTATAGAGACTATAGAAGTTTAAAGCAATAAGCTTATGAAATAATAGTGAAGAATGCCTATAAGGCGGCAATAATATATTAGTAATGGAGATAGAATATGACAATGTCTAAAGAAAATAAGAAAAAATTGAAATCAGACAGGGTGAAAAATACATTTGCAACGACCGCAAAAGAGATGATTCTTGAAGCAGGAGTCGAATCAGTTTCTGTCAGAAAAGTGGCGGATAGGGCTGGTTATTCTCTGGGGACTGTTTACAATCACTTTGATAACCTTGATGCCCTGTTATGGCAAACAAGGGAGCTAATGATTATGGATGTTGCCATCTATATGAAAGAACAAGATCAGGGAATTATTAATAATCTTAATGGTGTCAAAAAAGTTTTTAGTAACTTTATGAAGTATTTTATTAAGAACCAGTATGTCTATAGATTCTTTTACAACCATTCCTTAAGTCATGATGAGAAGCCACTGACTAGTGTGGTAGATAATCCAGAGATTAGAGGACAATTTGGCAATGCCTTTGGATTCTTGCTTGAGGATGGGGCATTAAGTGTAGATGCCTTGGCATACAGAAGTAAAATGATTGTCTATACCATGTTTGGAATGATGACACTCTATATTGCTGGTAATGATGATCTTGATTTGGCTTTACTCTACAAGGAATTGGATGAGTTTGTAGAAGTGATGCTTGGTAACTAATACATGATATTTATATAATGACTAAAATAAAGTTGAATCAAAGTAGAAAGATAAGAGGAGTGTAGGCATATGATATGGATTATTTATGACAGTTTCTTTGGTAATACTAAGAAGGTTGCCAACACAATTAGTGAAAGCTTGATGAGAGAAAGCACTGACTTAGATGTGAGTTGCCATCATGTTGAAGAGGTAGATTGGCAATCAATAAAAGAGGGAGATACCCTTGTTATTGGTTCGCCTACGAGAGCATTTGGTCCGACTAAGGCCATAAAAGCATTCTTGCAATCAGTTTTAACTTCTAAAGGTAAGGGAGTTAAGATAGCTTTATTTGATACTAGAATGGATGTACATGAAGTCGGGAATGGCTTGCTTACTTTTTTAGAAAAAAGACTGGGCAATGCTACCGATACAATGGACAAGATGGTTAATAAAAAGAATGGTTTTATACTTGGTAAACCTCAAGGCTTCTATGTTGGCGGAACAGAAGGTCCATTAAGTGCTGGCGAAGATAAGCTCATAGAAGAATGGGCTCTAAGATTGATAGGTAAAGAATGAGAGCCATATTTTGGTCATAGAATGTTTACAATAATTCATATGACAAATAGGACCATTTCTGATACACTTTTTCATATATATTGTTATGCGTGGCTTGATGCTGTGTATTAGAGATTGGAGTTTAATTATGTTACATGCATTTTCAAGAACTGAAATGGTTATTGGGACAGAAGGTCTTGATAGATTAAAAAATTCTAAAGTGGTAGTCCTTGGTATTGGCGGTGTTGGATCTTTTGTGGTTGAAGGCTTGGCTAGATCTGGTGTGGGACATTTGATTTTGTGTGATGACGATGATGTATGTCTAACAAATATCAACAGACAAATTCACGCTACAAGAAAAACAGTGGGTCAAGTCAAAGCAGAAGCGATGAAAGAACGGGTGCTTAGTATTAACCCTAAAGCGACGGTTGAAGTACATCCCTATCTTTACAATTCTGAGTCAGCCAGCAAGATTATTCCAGATGATGCAGATTATGTAGTGGATGCTATTGATATGGTGTCAGCCAAACTTCATTTGGTGGAATATTGTCTTGAGAAAAATATTAAGTTAATGGCCTCTATGGGCACTGGTAATAAAGTGAATCCAACCATGCTTGAGGTGACGGATATATATAAGACGAGCGTTTGTCCCCTTGCAAAAGTCATGAGGAAAGAACTAAGAAGACGACATGTCAAGAAGCTGAAGGTTGTTTACTCAAAAGAATTACCAGTTAAAACACATGAGGTCGGCGGAGATTGTAAAACAGACTGTATCTGTCCTAACAAAGATAGGACTTGTGACCAGAGACGTTCTATACCTGGCAGTGCGTCATTTGTACCATCAGTGGCTGGATTGATTATTGCTTCTGAGGTTGTGAAAGACCTAATTGGAGACACATTGACAAGACGGGGATAAGTGTGTCTAGAGGCGTTTACAAATTCTTATTGACAAACTGATAAGCTGGGCATATAATGAGTTCATTAATTAAATAACTACACTGAAGAGTAAGTAGAGTAAACATATCAGAGGAATCTCAGAGAGTCGTTGTTGGTGAGAATACGATATTTCAAGGTAAGTTGAATGGTCTTACGAGGGCAGCCCCGAACGGATAACCCATTAGGCGCTGACGGAAACTCTAACCGTTATGATGAGAGCATATGTTAGTATGTGATACTTGGCTAAGGTGGCTTTGCAGATAACTTTCTGTTCCTTTTGTGGAACGAAGGTTTTTTTTATACCATTCTTTTTCCACAAAAGTGCTATAATTAGTTGGAGAATAACGGTGCTCTTGTCAGGAGATGACATGTCCATAGGACAAAGGAGGCACTATTATGGCAATAAAACTTGAGAAAGTCATTCCAATTGGAAGAAGACTCGTTGAATACTTAGGAATGTTTGATTTATCAGAAGAAGATGTTAAATCTAAAAGCATCATTGATTGTGGCGGAGGACCATCAAGCTTCAATTTTGAAGTCACTGCGATTGGTGGTAATATAACTTCGATTGACCCAATATATCAATTTAGCCCAGACCAAATAATGGGCAGAGTTAACGTAACTTTTGACCCAATGTTTGACCAAGTGAGAAAGAATCAGGCTATGTTCACTTGGAATCATATTAAGGATGTTGATGAGCTGATTGAGTATCGTCGCAGTGCAATCAATATGTTTGTAGATGATTTTGACAAAGGAAAAGATCAAAAACGTTATGTTTTTGAGGAGTTGCCATCACTTAGTTTTGACAGAAAATCTTATGATATGGCTTTATGCTCACACCTCTTGTTTCTCTATAGTGAACATTTGAGTTTTACATTTCATTTGTCTAGTATAAAAGAAATGCTGCGAATTGCAGATGAAGTTAGGATATTTCCATTGATTGACTTAAAAGGCAATCCTTCTGAACATCTTGAAGAAATTATCGCCATATTAAGAAGTGAAGGCAGAGCGGTTGAACTTAGGGATGTGCAATATGAGTTTCTAAAAGGAGCCAATCAATATCTGTCAATAAAATAATTGTAGTTAACAAAAACATTTGTGGTAACTTGAAAGGCATATAAATATGACATTACCTAATAGCACAGTCAATAAATCGCATAAACAGGCAGGGTATATAATGGCATTATCTTCATACATCATGTGGGGATTCCTGGCTATTTACTGGAAACAACTAGGTGGTCTTGGCGCTATGGAGTTACTGGCAACAAGAATTATTATGACGGTACTAACATTACTAATCGTTGTACATGTAATTAAAAAGCCACTGTATATAGAATATATAAAAGATAAAAAAAATAAGAACCGGTCTGGCTTTCTCCGCGATTTTCATTTCCATCAACTGGTGGACATTTGTCTATGCTATTAACGAAGGACAGGTATTGCAGGCCAGCCTTGGTTACTACATCAACCCACTCATTAGTATTTTGCTTGGAATTTTGATTATGAAGGAAACATTGACTAAACTACAATATATATCTATTGGTTTTGCTCTAGTTGGTGTACTTTACATGACATTTTCCTATGGTGTCTTTCCTTGGATTTCCTTGTTGCTGGCCTTTAGCTTCGCTTTCTATGGTCTACTAAAGAAAAAGTTTCAATTGGATTCACTGAATAGTTTGTTGGTTGAAGCCATATTCTTTATGCCCATCATGATGGGGTTGCTGGCAACCAGTGATACAAGAGTACTTATTGAAGCGATGATGGATTATAGGATTGTCTTTTTACTTCTAGCAGGGGTGGTAACAGTTGTACCATTAATTCTTTTTTTCGGAAGGTGCAAAACGTATTCCTTTATCATCGATTGGATTCTTACAATACGTGGCACCTACACTCATGCTTTTGATTAGTGTGTACTTATACGGTGAAGTCTTTACAAGACAACATGGCATTAGTTTTTCATTCATATGGTTTGGTCTTATACTGTACAGTTATTCAGTGGTAAAAGGACGTAAAGATAATGAATCAAGTATCAAAAACAAGGATAGAGCGAATATCGTTATTGAAGTCGCTGAAAAAAAAAGACGCTGAACTCATACTATCAATACAACATAAGGTATATCAATCTGAGGCGAAAATTTACAATGATTATGACATACCACCCTTAACACAAACTATACATGAAATTACAAAAGATTTTGATAAGTTCAGTTTTCTCAAATTGTCAGTTGATGGAGAGATAGTCGGTTCAATAAAAGGCTATGTAGAGGATAGAACTTGTCATATTGGTAGGGTGATTGTTGATGAAGCATATCAGAATAAAGGGTATGGTACAATGCTAATGAAAGCGATGGAAAATCACTTTAGCTATGTCACTCGCTATGAACTTTTTACAGGTAATCAGAGTGTCAAGAATATCCATCTGTATGAAAAACTTGGCTATATCATATTCAAAGAAAAGCAATTAACGACAAAGACCAACCTAATTTATATGGAAAAAGTCGTATCAGTCAGCTAGGTATCTAGGAGAAAAGACATGTTAACATTAAGAAGTCCAATTGAAAGCGACATCACAAAAATTGTAAATTGGAACAAAGGTACAAATAAGCACTTCCTATATCAATGGGCAGGTCGTGGCTATACCTATCCTTTAACAAAATCACAGATGATTGCTCAGTGTAAAACTGACTGTATGGTTTATATGATAGACGATGAGGATGGTGACTTCATTGGCACTGTTGAAGTATCGGGAATAGATAGAGAAGAAAAAGTGGCTTCTATTGGTAGATTTCTCATTGATCCAAATAGAAGAGGCCAAGGTTTTGGTAAAAAAGCTCTGATTACTTTGATTGAGAAAGTATATCTAGAATACGGTGTTGAGACATTTCTTCTAAAGGTCTTTGATGTTAATATTGCTGGCATGAAGTGTTATGAACAACTTGGATTTGAAACTGTCAAGGTGGAAGGCAAAGCTTATAATGATGGTAAAAGTTATTGGAAGCGTCATTATATGATGCTACGAAAGGTTAAGTAGATGCAAATAGCTCATTATATCAAAACATCCATGGTTGATTACCAACCCTATATCGCGTCTGTGGTTTTCACAAAGGGATGTAATATGATTTGTGACTATTGCCATAATAAAGGCTTGTTGACTAAGGACGACGCAGTTGATATAGAGGATATAATGAATCATTTGGTTAAAAGGAAAGATATACTAGATGGCGTTGTCATCACAGGTGGTGAGCCAACTTTACACAGCGATTTACCTGATTTTATTAGTGACATCAAAAGCTTGGCTATAGGGTTAAACTTGATACCAATGGCACTAACCCAGATATGGTAGAATTTTTGTCTGCTAGAGGTCTTATTGATTATATTGCACTTGATATCAAAGCTTTACCTGAGGATTACAAACGTATAAGTGGGCTTGGTTTTGAATCTATAGATAAAACATTGTCTATTATAAGGTCATTCGGAAGTTATGAGCTTAGGACAACGGCTTATCCGAAGATAGGACTTGTGGAATTGGAACAAATGTGTCAACGATTTATTAGTGACCCTTATTACTTGCAACAGTATAGGGGCAATTCTATCAATGATATAAAACCATATGCAGATGAAGTCCTAAAGAAGTTAGGTGACGCATATAATATTAATGTAAGAGGCCTATAACATAGATAAGTGATGTGTATTCTTTAGGCATAATTAACAAAAAAATATAGGGATTTCCATAGAATATAAGTGCACTCATATAAAAATATGAGTGCACTTATATTATTTTTGATTTTCATATTGACTTCTCATGGTTCATTTTGTGTTTAGAATGAAAATATTAGCTA
>JDSF01000156.1_pt1 | contig 48491 bp, 54 predicted proteins | sample 199441 | NCBI WGS metagenome assembly JDSF01 (sample SAMN02592751, study PRJNA231836) | bioreactor metagenome | isolation source: continuous culture bioreactor denitrification-DNRA | place: Germany: Bremen
AATATAGACCAAAGTTAAAGGTCGAACTTGGCGAGCGCTTTGTTGAAGCAGAAATTTACAGAGTGAATGGTCTTGAAGTTGGACGTATTATCATGAATGAAGACATTCTAGACGATCCAACGACGAAAGTTGTTTTCAGAGGTACGAAAGATCCACCCCCAAGAAAAGGTACAGGTGTATTTGCAAAGCCTACAAGCCGTGGTTACATCACGTCGGGCTTTGGCTGGAGATGGGGACGTCAACATAGTGGTATAGATGTCGGTATTCCAACTGGCACACCAGTTACAGCAGCAGACGGTGGTGAAGTTATTTTCTCTGGGACTAAAGGCGGTTATGGTAAGTGTGTAATTATTGACCATGGTGCCAATATGAAAACACTGTATGCACATAACTCGAAACTTTATGTAAGAAAAGGTGAAAAAGTCTTTAAAGGACAGACCATTGCAGCTTCAGGAAATACCGGAAGAAGTACTGGGCCACACCTTCACTTCGAAATTCAGAAAAATGGTGTTCCTGTGAATCCAACAGGGTACATTTCTTACTAAGGTATGACTAAAAGAACAAATACCGCTATGTGCAAGCATAGCGGTATTTTTATAGAACTTTCAAAATGATTACGAAAATTTCGATTTCGATATCATTTCGGGTATAATGGGCGTAGAATATAATCGAGGTGAAAACTATGGATAAAAAAATTCTAGTTGTTGATGATGAAAAGCCAATTGCAGACATAATTAAGTTTAATCTTGTAAAGGAAGGCTTTACTGTTGTTGTTGCCAATGACGGAGAAGAAGCGATTAAGATGCATGATCAGGTGTTACCGGATCTTATGTTGCTTGACGTTATGCTTCCTAAAATGGATGGATTCCAAGTCTGCAGGAAAATTCGTGAAAAGCATTCAACTCCAATTATCATGTTAACTGCGAAAGAAGAAGAAGTGGATAAGGTTCTAGGTTTAGAGCTTGGAGCGGATGATTATATCACCAAACCATTTGGCATGAGAGAGCTTATAGCACGTGTAAAGGCCAATTTGAGACGAATTGACTTAGATGGTACTGTTGAAGCGGGCGAAGTAAGTGTTATTGAGTCTGGCAACTTAAGTATTGATCTGGACAGATATGAAGTGAGCAAGGAAACCACTATTATTGAACTTACGCTTCGTGAGTTTGAACTACTGAAGTATCTTGCAACTCAAGAAAACCAAATATTCTCTAGAGAACAGTTGTTAAAAGATGTATGGGGATACGAGTATTTTGGTGATATCCGTACAGTTGATGTTACTGTTAGAAGGCTTAGAGAAAAAAAATAGAAGACGACTCCAGTAGTCCAAAGTATATTTTGACGAAACGTGGGGTAGGATATTATTTCAGGAGGACATAATTAAATATGTTTAAGAGCATAAGGTGGAAATTTATAATTATCTATTTCATGCTCGTGTTTATTGCAATGATCATCGCAGGTGTGTTCATAATACAACAGATCCAGGAATACCATTTCAGTAATGTAACAGATGAGCTTAAGGAAATCTCTGAACTGGTGTTGCCTAATCTCGAGCGGTATGACGATCTGGTATCAAATCAGGATGATATTCAAAAGCTAATCACCGGTGTTCAGGGTGTTGGAATCACAAAAGAAATCTATGTCATTGATCGAAGCAATAATAGTATTGTTGCTACAACAACTGAAAACGTTGGAATTTCTGCAGATAAAGTACTAAAACTTGATTTGCTCCTTTCTGGGCTAAATGGACGAAGTGCTGAATCTAATGAGAATATACCAAGTGGGGACTCCATATTTAGAACGAAAGACATGATCTTTCCAGTTGTTCATACAGGCAAGGTAACAGGTGCCCTGTATCTTCGATCAGACCTAAGAGAAATCTTTGACACACTAAACAAATCTATTGTTATTATTATCCAGTCGATTGTCTTATCGTCTGGATTTACCATTCTACTAGGATTCTTTATTGCAAGGACGATTACGGATCCTATTAATGATGTAACAATGCGTGTTGCCAAACTTGCCCAAGGTGATTTCAACCAAGTGGTTCAAGTTCGGTCCGATGATGAAATTGGTCAGCTTGCAGATACTTTCAACTATCTGACTGGTCGACTGAATACGAGTATGCGTGACATTTCCAGAGAAAAAAGCAAACTGGAAACAATAATCAATCACATGGATGACGGGCTTATTGCAGTTGATCGTGCGGGTGAGATGATTCATATCAATCCTAAAGCGCGTAATTTCCTAAAAATTAATGAACACGAGAGAGATTTCAATAAAATAGCAGAGCGAATTGACCGCGGTTTAGTCCTGGAGAACTTAATGTTCAACAATCCAGACTGGACAGGTTCTGTAACTGAGCAATTTGAAAACAGTTATATCAAAATTAGTTTTGCACCATATACAAATGATCAAGGGGATAAAAAAAATGGATTTGTATTCCTAATTCAAGACATAACGGAAACTCAAAGACTTGAAGATATGCGCCGTGAGTTTGTTGCAAATGTTTCCCATGAATTAAAAAAAACCCCCTTAACAAGTATTAAAAGTTATACAGAAACAATTCTTGATGGTATGATTGAGGATCGCGAAATGACAGAGCAGTTTCTTACAGTTGTTAACTCAGAAGCTGATCGAATGGCGAGACTTGTTCGCGATTTATTACAACTGTCTAATTTTGATGCTCGCAAAGTTGCCTTAGATTTTGAGTATCATGATTACGTTATGTTATTAAAAAAGGCAATCGTGAAAGTTGAAGTAACAGCAAAGTCTAAAATGCAAGAGATCAAACTCATTGCAGATGTTGATGAAGTTGTTGGTTATTTTGATTATGACCGAATTGAACAGGTTATGTTGAACATACTGTCTAATGCCATTAAGTACACACCAGAAAATGGTCGAATTAAAGCATTTATTACAAGAAATGGTGACCATGTACAGATTAGGGTGGATGATACGGGTATAGGTATTAGTAAGAAACATCTAACTAGAATATTTGACAGATTCTATCGTGTAGACAAAGCACGATCTCGTAATTTAGGTGGAACAGGACTTGGTCTTTCCATAGCAAAAGAAATTGTAGATCTGCATCAAGGCGAGATTGAGATTGATTCAAAAGTCGGATCTGGTACTTCGATTATCATTAGAATTCCAATCGAAATGGAGCTTGATCAGACATCTTGAAGACAAAACCATGTCGAATAAAGTCGAATTGTGTAATCTTGACTTAAAAGTGGTGTAATACTGCTGTAATATTCCTTGTGTATAATGAGATTGAAAATGTAGAGTATAATGTAAAATTCTTAAGTTAGGTTGGATGTGTATGTACAAAAAAGGTACTTCCTTAATTTTGACAGTGGCATTTATGCTAATACTGTCCACGGCAACATTTGCCGGCATACAATTGAATCCTGTTGAAGCAGGCGATATAACACTGATTGAACCACAAATCGGTACGGAGGCACAGGTCTTTGTTAAAGACTCTATGGCTATTTCTATACGTTCCGAGAGTGATCATACTGTGTATGTTAGTCTGTATAAAGTCATGCCTTCTATACGTGATGCCTATTTAGATGAAGCTTGCGATTCGGAAATGATTTTGACTGCTGAAGATGTACCATTTAAGGTCATTAGTGGTGGAAGCATTGTAACTCGTGATTCAGTCTCTGATATACTTGATAACGATCTTGAAGATGCTGGTTTTGAAGAGTCTGACTTTGAAGATGATTCTACAGACTCAGACAGTATTATAAACGGATCAGAGGTGCTCCTTCAAAAGGATAAGTTGTCTTCAAAAGAAAGACAATCTATTATTAAAGCCTTTAAAAGTGAGAAAAAGTCATTTGAAAAGCAATTGAAAGTGCTTGAGGACTCTTATGATGCGTACACTGAAAATTTCATTGAAGGACATGAAGACAATCATGAATATACACAAGATGAATTGAAAGTTATTAAGTCATATCTTCAAGATGTTGAAGATGCACAAGAAAAGTGTCTTGAATATACTATTGCAAGAGATGCATATGAGGCGATATTCGAAACGCCACTATTTGGTCCTGAGGATCTAACTGACACAGGCATTTTGCCTTATTACCAGAAAACAGTCGAACAGATCACACCGGGATTATACAAGTTTGTATTTACAAAGCAAGACAAATCAATAGTAGATTCTATTGAGTTTGAGGTTGTTAAGAAAGAAGAACTTACGGAAGAAGATATTAAAGAAGCAATGCCTTCTACTCTTGGAGATTTAATTTTACCTGTAAAAGAGGAAATTCAAGAAGAAGTCAAAGAAGAAATTGAAGAAGAAATCATAGATGAAACTATAACTGTAACAGACGAAGACATTAATGAAGCTGATTCAGTGGAACCAACTGACGATGCGCCAATTGACATAATAGAAGAAGAACCAGTTAAAACAACGGATTCACTTATTAAGGTAATTGAAGAAGAACAGTTGGAGGAAAAGCCTACTGTAGATAATACGGACGAGTAACATCAGGAGGCAGTAATGAACAGAGAAATGTTCAAGTCAGCGACACTTATGTCACTGTTTGTTCTCTGTATCGTCTTAACTGGGCAACTTATGTTAAGTCTCTCAACCGACCGTCAGGACAGTGCTATTCAGGCACTGGCCATAAACAAAACATTTGATATCAAAGAAATCTTCAGCCCCCAAAGCTTTATCATTAGTTTTGGGGGCGGAATTTATACTCAGAACTATTCTGAGGAAAATTCCAACCTTTGGAGAGAAGTACAAGTTGAGCTTATGGTATTTTTGCAGAACCAAGACAGCTTAATGAGCTTTGAATCAGTGGATGAGTCTCGGTGGATTGAGATGGTTAAGAGTCGCGCAGTTCGTTTTAAGATGCCGTTTGATATGACATTAGGCGATGTACAGACGATGCTAGGTCTTGAAGCAGAACGTTCGAATAGACCAGAGAAATTCAATTCCATATTGATATCAACTCATGATTTGAATAGTCTTTATTTTGCAAATGAGGATACATCTGAGTTCTATAGAATGCAGGGTCCTGAGTTGTCTGAGGATTTTGAAGGATCAATATCAAGAATTGAAAAAGAAACAGACATAGAATATAGGAGAGTAGAAGATTTATTTGGACTTCAAGACGCAATAGATGATGAAAGCGTACTTGAAAATAATAGTGTTTTCCCAATAAAGAGTGATTTTGTAGATTTTGTTTATGTTACACCTGAAGTTGATGTAACAAATAAAGATGATAGCGCGCTTAAATCTTATGCAAATAAGGCTTTTGGAAAGCAGTTTAACTTTGTAAAGAAAATGATAGATGTTGATGAGTCTGTCATTTATCTCTATGGGTATGGAAATAAGGCTTTACGTTTAGGTAAAGATGGATCAATACAGTACACAGAAAGAATTGAACCTGGTACGCGAATTGAATCCACCACTTTTGTAGAGGCAATACAGTTGGCACTAAACTTCATTGATCAATATGGTGGTGCACCTGCAAGTATGTATTTGGCTGACTATGAGACAAATGAAGATGATGATAAAAATACTGTGTATACATTCCACTTTGATTACCGAACTTCGGATTTCTTTGTAATGTCCGACAGTACATCTAATAATCATAGTATTGTGGTAGAAATCGTGGGCAATCAGGTAACCAACTTTGATAGATTGGTACACAGATACAAAAGCAGTTTTATGGTTGATATTTATCCAAAGACATATACGATCATTGAAGTGATTAATCTCAATGGGAATCGGATTCAGAGTGACTATTTGAAAAAAATCCCAGAGCTTGAAGGTTTACCTGACGATCAAGTTTGGACTAGAATTCTTGGCGATATTTCAAATGTTGAACGTGTATATTTTAAAGAAGCAGATAAACTTTACTTGAGTCCTGCTTGGAAACTGGATATCAGAGAGACAAGTTACACTTTTGGTCTTTATGATGGACGGTTGTTAAGACCGCAAACGAACTAGGAGAATCTAATGGATTGGAGTCGTACGAAAACAATACTCATATTGGCACTCATTCTTACAAATGGCCTGCTTGTATTCGTTTTGTATGGAGATCAATTGGGTGCAGATGACATAAAAGATGTTAAGGAAAATCAATTGCGAGAAGTCGTGTCACTACTTGAGTCAGAAGAGATTTATATGACTTCTGAGATACCGTCTGAATACCTTGTGTTGTCTGACTTAAAGCTGACATACGAAATGTATGATGATGAGAGTTTGATCATGGAGCTTCTAGGAAGTCGATATTCTAAAGTAGATGACCGCTACCTTTCAAAAGATGCAGAGGTAAAGATTATAGGAGCTCAGGAACTCATTTACCGGGAGCTTAATGTGATGGGTGGATTTGTTGAAACAGACTTGGTTAAGGCTGAGAATATAGCAAATGCTTTTTTACTAGATAAAGGATTGGAAAGTGATTCTGCCAAACACTGGAACACAACCCAGCTTGAAAATGGTACAGCACTTATTGAGTATCGACAAATTGAAGATGGGTATTTTGTCGAAAACGCATATATGACATTCACAGTAGCTGGTGAGGAGATTAGTGAGTTTAGACGAAAGTGGTTTGGAACAATCGAGAAACTTGAAACAAGCAAAGTTATTGAATCCCCTTCAAAGGCGCTATTCAGACTATTGCCTGAGATTGATTCCAGTGAAACTATTGAGCGGCCTGTGAAAATAGTGTCTATGGATCTGGGATATAGATTGGTTTCTAATATATTGACAATCAACTTTCAAGAAGGTGAACCTAGCCCATACTGGAGATTTATGACGAGTTCTGGTGACGTTGTTTATATTGAAGCCCAAATACAGGAGTAAAATCGGAGCTGTGATTAGAGTCATAGCTCTTTTTAATTTCATTCAAACATGTATTGAAGATTAAAATAGGGTATAATTTCATCAGGAGGCAGTTATGAGGACTCTATTTTTTAGTGTAACAAAATTTATTTCCCTAACTCTATTGCTGTTAATAGTATGCCTGGTGTTCCCATTCACACGGATCATTCCTAGTATGGGAATTATGATGATGAACAATATAAATCAGAGTAAAAACTCTATTCCATATATCGATAAGATAGAAGTGCATATGCCTGCTGGAAGAATTGACGAAACCCAACAGTGGTATCCCTTTCTGCTGACTTACAATGCGAGTGCCTCATTTTCAAAAGTGACTGGCAGAGATATTGATTTGACGATCGTGTACAATTTTGGTGCATACGATTATAAAACTGGTCGCTCAAAAATATATAGTATAGGTTCCCCTTATAATGGGGCTTTTTATGGAGCATATTTCATTAAAGAAAAAGATATACCTTTCAGTTTCTTGTTTGATGCCAGTGGAGTATTGAAAGAGGATTCAATTGCAAAAATTGCAGAATTTGATTATATGAATCTTGTCCTAATGGGCCTTGGAGCGGAGACTTCCAAAATTGGATTTGAGTTAGGTGGATGTAACTTATGAAGAAATACAGTTTAATGGATACGACTGGAATGTCATAACAAGCGAGATAGTAACGAACAGTCCAGCTCATAAGTACCAAGGGTTTAACATGAACTATCTTCAATATGGGCTTCCTCACAATGAGAAAAACGAGGATTTTCCAGAAATAATACATCAAAGTCGTATATGGGTGACAAGACTAGAAGACAAGGATACAACTCTTGTGCTCTACGCTTTAACACCTGATAAAGTATTTCTTGAGGAAATGAGCGACCAAATAATCTACGAATCAAGTATTACATTAAAGTGATCAGATTGCCACATTGTGTCTGAGCCTATATAATAGAAAGGTAAACTTCAGGAATCGAAAAGAGGTAAACATGTCAATGAACTTTTGCTCACTTGCCAGTGGCAGTAGCGGTAACTGCCAATATGTTTCGAGTGAAACAACTCATCTGCTTGTGGATGCGGGCTTGAGCGGTAAATATATAAAAAATGCATTAGATAATATTGATGTTGATCCAGATATAATTCATGGTATTCTGGTCAGTCATGAACACTCAGATCACGTAAAAGGTGTAGGTGTTCTCATGAGACGATATGGTGTCAAGCTGTATGTAAACGAACTCACCTGGAGCGCGATGAAGCATAAGGTAGGCGAAGTTAATGAAGAGAGTATTATTTTCTTTAAAAGCAATGAAAGCCTTACGATTGGGGACATAACGGTAAAGCCATTTTCAATTTCTCATGATGCTGCTGATCCAGTTGGATTCTCCTTCTCCATTGAAACAGCAAAGGTGTGTGTAGCAACTGACTTAGGTGTTGCAAGTGATGAAATCGTAAAGGAAATTAGTGATTGTGATTTGTTAATGATTGAAGCCAATCATGACGAAGAAATGCTTAAGATGGGTAAGTACCCATATTACCTTAAAAGAAGAATCCTGAGTGAGGATGGGCATATATCTAATGAGTATGCAGGAGAACTTGTTGTTGAGGCAGCACGTGGAGGTAGAGTAAATCAGGTATTGCTTGGTCACTTGAGTAAAGAGAATAATTTCCCTGAGCTTGCATATGAAACAGTTCGCCAAGTTGTTGAAAACAGTAACATTGAGGTTGGTGTTGATCTGAACATTGACATGACTTATCGAGATCGTGTAAGCCGTTTGTATAAAATAAAAAAGAGTGATATAAATGATATGCCCACTGATTAGTCAGTGGGTATATTTTGACTAAGCAATATACATATTAAGGCTTTTGTGTATATAATTGGCTTTATGTACAACTGATTACATAATATGGAAAGCGATGTTGTGAATGAATTTGAAAAATGGAAAACCAATATGTTTCACATGAAACAAGGAAACTAATTCATAATTTAGAAATAAATAGAATTATTAGAATTATATATAATTAAGTAAGCGTATTAAAATAGAAAATCCGCCAGGGGCAATAACTATTGCATGACGGATTTTACACAGCTTATTTATCTAAATTATTTTCTTCGTTCACTTCATGAGCTTTTTGCTCAGAACGTTCTTGTTCAGCTTCTTTACGCCTTCTTGGAAGATGATAGTTACTCTGGTACCACCATTTAGCTCACTATCAACATGGATTTTACCACGATGTTGTTCTACAATAATCTTTGCTATTGCAAGTCCTAGGCCTGTTCCGCCAGTTTTCTGCGGGTTATCGGCTAGTCTGGAACGAGATTTGTCAGCGCGATAAAATCTATCAAATATGTGAGGTAAGTCTTCAGCAGAAATACCAATACCGTTGTCTTCGATTGCTACAAGAGCATGTCGCTCGGACGTTTGCAGTTTAATTTTAATATTACCACCGTCTGGAGTATACTTAATGGCATTGTCAATGAATACACGAATAGCTTGTTTCAGTTTATCAGCTGAGCCATAAAACAGGAGTCTATCAGCGATTTCAGGAGAAATTTCGTGTTCTATGTCAATTAGGTTGGTCTCCTTAACGACTTCATGCATCATAACACTTAAATCAAATGTGTCCATGTCCATTTTTAGTGTTCCTTTATCGTTACGGGCAATGAACAGTAGACTCTCAACTAGAGATTGCATGTTATCGGCTTCACCCTGTATAGCATCAATACTTTCCATAAGTATTTCAGGATCTTCTTTGCCCCAGCGGTCAAGCATATTAGCATACCCTTTAATAACTGCGATAGGTGTTCGAAGTTCGTGTGAAGCATCTGAAACAAATTGTCTTTGGCGTTCATAGGACAGTTGAATATTGTCCATCATCTTATTAAAGACCATGGCAAGATCCTTTAGTTCATCCTTTGTACCTCGTACATTCAGACGTTTATCAAGGCTGCTTATAGAAATGTTTTGTACATTTGTAGTCATGAGTTCAAGGGGAGCCAAATGTTTTGTGGATATTCTTGAAGAGGAACGAATCGCCCAAAGTATAAGCATGAAGCTCATGAATAGAGAGATTATCGTTATTCTATCAAGCGTTGATTGTGCTTCCTCCATTGAATAAGAAGCCAGTAGTATTAAATCCTGATTATCGACCTTGAACCATTCTTGTTTATACAACTTACTTGGAAATTGGTATGTGAAAGGTGAAAACTGTTCACGTTCTTCAGCAAGCACCCACTCAGGTAAAGGTTCAACAGAGCTTGCGACAGGCTGTAGGTACTGATCATAGATTGTTATATCTAGACCTAGTAAACCAAGGATGTCATTGAAGTACTCTGAGTTGTCTCTATCGTCATTCTTGTTTGCCAGTTCAATTATCATTTCTGCTCGCTCGTCCAGATCATCAACAGCACCTTGGAATAAAGAGAACTTTAGTGATCCAAAAATAACAAGGTTAACAATGACAATTAACTGAATCATAAACAGGGCAAAGTAGAGTCATTTTAAAGGTAATATTAAAGCGAAATAGGGAAAGAAATGTGTCAAAGCTTTTAATGTTTTCAAGCCATGACAAAAAGCCTTCCCAAAATGGCGTTAGATCCTCTTTCACGCGATTCTCTACAGAGTCAGCTGCTTTTTGTGCATTCTTTTCAAACTTTTTTACAGAGTCATCAAAGTCTACATTAATTTTTGGACCCTTGCGAGATTTCTTATAGGGCCCCTTATATCTTTTGTGTTCAAACTTGTAATATTTCTTTTTATCCTTGTCCATCAGAATCCTCTTTTACAAGATAGCCAACGCCGCGAATGGTATGAATCATTTTTATACCAAAAGCATTGTCGATTTTAGTTCTTAGGTATCGGATATAAACGTCGACAACATTCGTATCACCATAATAGTCATAGCCCCAAACTTCATCAAGGATTTGATCGCGTGAAAGGGCAATGCCTTTATTACGAACTAAATAATGAAGTAGGTCGTACTCTTTTTTTGTAAGCTCTACAGCATTATTTTCAAAGAATACAGCATGCTGTGAAACATCTATTTTTATTGGTCCGCAATTGAAAACAGTATGTTCCTGAACAGGTGCAGTGGCTCCTGTTGGTCTTCTAAAAATACGTCTAATACGAGCCAGTAGCTCCTCAATGGCAAATGGTTTTGTGATATAGTCGTCAGCACCAAGATCAAGACCCATGACTTTATCCATTGTGTCATCTTTAGCTGTTAGCATAATGATTGGTACTTCTGACTCTTTACGGATTCTTCTGCAAACTTCCATACCATTTAAACCAGGCAACATAATATCGAGAATAATAAGACCATATTCTCCTTCGAGAGCTTTATCAAGACCCGATCTACCATCATGAACCTTTTCAACTGTGAAACCTTCGTGCTTCAATTCTAGTTCTACGAATCTTGCGATCTTTAGATCATCCTCTACTATAAGAACTTTATCTTCCATTGAAACCATCCCCCTTTTAGACTTCATCTTTCTTCCATTATATTTCTTTTTTGAGAAGAGACAAAGCCCTTATATGGCGATGTTTCACATTTGTAAAACTCACCAAGAGAAGGGCTTCATATACTGTCTTATTTTCTAGTTATTTTTGGAACAGTTAAAGTTACTGCTGATCTTCGTCAGATGCAGAAACGTTAGCTTCAGTAGGCTCGTCTGTGTTCGATTCAGCTTTTTTTTTCAAATTTAATGTCAGATGACTTTTGACCTTGGAATTCTTCTTTAATTGTTTCCTTGACCTTTTCGTCGTCCACAATTGTTTCACCGTCAGGTTTAATCAGAGCAATATGGTATCTGAATAGAACTGCAGCTAGTAGAGCAACTAGTGACATTGGAAGAGTGAATACACCAACAACTAAAGCCACTGTAGCAGGTAAGTTAAGAAGGGTGTCATTTTCTCGGTAGATTTTGAATCTCATTTTGTGAACTTTCTTAACACCATCTTCTATTTTCTTGCCATAGTCATTTTCAGGACCACGCTCTCTATAATATCTTTGATTTGATGATCGCTGTCTTCTTTGGTCTTCGTTTCCAGATTTTATTTTCTCGTTTTCTTCAAGCCAGATTAAAGCTTCAACTAGGTCTCCGTTGCACTGTTCAAGTGCTTCTTTGGCTTCCTTGTATCCTACGTTAGCTCTTTCTTTTAACAGGTCAATTTTTTCAAGATTAATACTCATGGTTTACCTCCTTGGATTCTACTTTATATTTATTATTTGAATTGATTTCGTTGGTGAGTTATTATTTGATCTACTTGTATAATACGACTATCGACTTAAGATTAAATAAGTGCGAGATTAAAGTTTTATGAGAAGTGGTGGCAAAGTAAACTAAATTTGTCTATAATCAAGATGAGAAAAGGGGTGAAACCATGGTTGATCAAAGTCAGACATCCGAAGTGGAAGCATTTTTCTTTAAGAGAATGATGCAGTTCTGCCTAGGCATATCTATTTTCAATATAATAGGTAATGTTATTGTAGGCCTTGATTTCATTACCAATGTAAAATGGATTGTTTTAATTCCAATTGCTACAGTAGGTCTCGAACATAAAGAGAACGATTCTTTAAGACCTTGGTTTTTATCAATTCTGTACTGTTTTGTTATCTTTCTTTTTATACCAAGTGGTTGGAAAACAACAGGTGGTTATAATTATTTGACTCTGGGATATGTTCTACTAGTGGCCATGTCAATTGGTTTTCTTCTAAAAGGAAAGTTGAGACTCTTGTTTGCAGGACTCGAACTGTGCGTATTTCTTTTCTTGGCATATCTGCAATATAATGATCCCAATTTTGTTGACGTTGTTCCACAGGGTGTTCATTTAATGGATTTGTACATTCAGACACCTATAATATTTTTGACAGTAATATATATGTCAACTGTGTTTGCTCAGGCATATCAGAATGAAAGAGACAGGTTAAAACTATATAGTGAGTTACTCGCAGATCGAAATAGAGCCTTAGAGATTATTTCGAGGACAGATGAATTGACTGGATTATATAATAGAAGGTTTCTATTTGAAAAATTAGAAAGCATAGTGAAATCTAAAGGTGAAGCAACAATTATAATGATGGATATTGATGATTTTAAGTATATTAATGATGGTTTTGGTCATTTGGTTGGAGACGAAGTTATTATTCAAGTGAGTCATTGTATTAGAGATGAAGTTGGAAAACTCGGTTCAGTTGGAAGGTATGGGGGCGACGAGTTTGTTATTGTATTAGAAGGAATTACAGACCGAACTGCACTTCATCTGACTGATACAATTCAAACTAAAGTTCAATCTCTTCCACTTGGAATTGATAGAAGAGTATCTGTAAGCGGTGGAATTACCAAGCTAGGTCCAGATTCAGATTTAGACAGGGCTCTTTCCAGTGCTGATGAAGTTATGTACTGGGTCAAGCAAAATGGTAAAGGTAGAATTGTTGAAGTAACTGAAACCATAACAAGTGAGTCAAGAATCGGCTAAGATATAGTATAATAACCAAACATAAAAAAAGACGTCCAAATGTGGACGTCTTTATATTTATAAGTTGAATTGAGGTTATGTAATAGCGTTTTTTAACATCATACATATGGTATTCAACGGGCAAAGAGTCAACAACAATTTTGCCAAGTAAACCACTATGTGTAGCATGTTCTCCATCAAACGTAAAAGTAAACTCATCTGAATCTGAATTTAGGGTTGCCTGACAACCATTTAGATCAACTTTGCCAAATACATTACATGACAAACTCGTTTTTCCAGATAGCACACGACCGTCTTCTAGAATCAATAATCCTTTATTCATTTTAACGTCTCCTCTATAACTGTCTCACAGAACAGCTTTAATACCAGGTGGGTGGTTATACATTTCATTGAATTATACCACACAAGTAAACATATTCAAGACAATTCATTATCAAAATATGCAAATGTTGCTAAGTTGCCATATGAAATGGATATATAATAGTAAATAGAGAAAGGTAGGATAAAAGGAGGCTTTATTATGCGTGTTGTAGATTTAACTCATGCCTTTAACAAATCAATTTCAATATACTGGTGGTGAACCACCTGTGATAGAAGATGCTGCAACTGTTGAAAAGGATGGTGCAGCTGTGAAACATATTTCTATATATAGCCACATGGGAACACATATGGACGCTCCAGCCCATATGATAGCAAATGGCCGTACTCTTGATGATTATTCACCATCGAATTTTATTGGGAAAGCTCTTGTTATTGATGTTTCTCATCTTGGAAAGCGTATAGGGTTTGAAGATGTACTTCCCTTTGGCCCTTGGCTTCAAGACGTAAAGTTTGTCTTCTTTAAAACAAACTGGAGTAAACATTGGGGAAAACCAGAATACTTAAAAGGTTTTCCAGTGTTAACAAAAAAGGCTGCAAATTGGCTTTGCGAGCAACGCGTTAGAGGTATCGGAATTGACGCAATTTCAATAGATAGTGTTGATACAAAAGAATACCCAGTGCATAAAATACTGCTTAGATGTGAAATGTTCATTATAGAGAATCTAACGAATCTAGATCAATTACCAGAAAAGCCATTTGATGTTGCGTGTTTGCCAATGAAAATCGAAAACGCAGATGGTGCACCGACTCGAGTTATGGCAATGCTTGATGAATAAATTCAAGATTTGGAACAAAATAAGAGGCTGATTCCAGTGGAATCAGCCTTTAGTATTGGTATTATTTGCTTATGCTTCAGGATCATGTTCTATATCTTTGTGTTCTAGGTTGTAGTCATCACAACCTTCTGTTTCACAGCCTTCAATTTTCGCTTCAAATTTGCAGCTGTCGTTTGTACATCTGCCGTATCCGCCTTCTCCAAAGAAGGTCATCGTACTGTTACAATTAGGGCATACAGGTGCTTTTTTGTCCATTAACCATCACACTCCTAACGTGGCAACTAAGTTATTATGAACATACCCCCAAAACGATAAAAATCACATTACTTTTTCGTTATTTATACATAGAAATTACATGGATACATTATATACTCATATTAGAAGGGGTGATAAATATGATAATAACCTTGATATTTCTGGCACTGTTCATTGTTGTTGGTGCTGTTTATTATATTTTTGGTGAGTCGATAGACAAAAGTCAGATGGCTAGGAATCTTGACTTGAGCATTGATGGACTGTTTAAGGCATTAGGAATTGTTACGGTTTGTATTGGGCTGATTAGTATGTTTCCGAGCCAAAAACTTGTAGGCATATCAAATGCAGAGGCAATGGCTGGAGACCAAGTTGAAAATCTAGCTAATGAAAAAGAAACTAATGAAAAAGAAACTATTGAAAACAAAATTAAGGCTGACGAATCCAATAATGCTGAAGGAGATGTTAAAGAGACACTTGACTTAACCACCTATCAAGACGGTATTTATCAAGGTGAAGGCAAAGGATTTAAAGGATACATCACCATGGAAGTTGAAGTAGAACACGGACAAATTACTCGAGTAGAGGTTGTAGATCACCGAGATGATAGAAAGTGGTTTAATCGAGCCAACAAGGTTGTTCCACAAAGTATTATTGATTCACAAAGTGCAGATGTCGACACAGTAAGTGGGGCAACATACACATCTCTTGGGATGATTAATGGTGCTGAGGAGGCACTAAATAAAAGCCGGGGTGAGTAAAATGAAGGGTACTATGAAAAAAAATACAAATAGCAAGGCTGACGACACAGATCCTGTTTTTAGCATTAACAATTACAGCGGTACTAATGGAGTTCTCAACCATTAAAATAGTTATAGTACTAACAACGTTTCTTGGTGGTGTGTTTTACTGCGGGTGGGCATGTCCGTTTGGGTTTATTCAAGACATTGGTTCTAGAATAGGAAAAAAACTTGGCGTTAGTAGTCGACAAATACCTAGTGAAATTCATAAAGTTATTGTATATTTACGCTATATACTGGCAGTTGCTACAGTTGCTATTACTGCAGACTATATTATGCGTTTAATGACATTTGAAGCAAGGGGCGCATTTACTTTGCTTATTGGTGGGCGCATTCCAACAACAGCAGGGCTTATCTCCATCACACTTTTTTTTTATTCTTTCACTAAAGTACGACAGATTATATTGTAAATATGCCTGTCCTGAGGGTGGTCGATATGGGTTAATGAGTTTACTTAGACCGTTTACTATTAAACGTAATGTAGACACATGTATAAATTGTGGAAAGTGTGACAAGGCTTGTCCAATGCAAATTAACATATCTAAAGCTGGGAAGTTAAGATCGCCGCAGTGTGTGAATTGCTTTGAATGTACGAGTGCTTGTCCTGTGAATGGTGCTATGGAGTATGGTTTTGTTTTTGCTAAGAATAAGAATGAAAAATAAGAGTACTTTAAGTGAATAACGTATAAAAAAAGGATGATACCAACTGTAATGGTATCATCCTTTTCATTTTGCTAAGTGTGTTTATGTTCATAGTATTATGATTCATAAGACTCATATTCCTCATAAAGCGTCTCTAAACTTTCTTGAAGAGTGGCAAGGCTTTGGAATATGATACTCCCTTTGTTGAAGGTCTGCTTTTGCGATTGTTCTAAGGCAATTTGGTTTGTAAGACTTTCTATTTCTAATTCAATTTCAAAAATGGACTCTTCAATGTGAGTCTTAGAACGAGTGGTATTCGTTATACTCTGGCTCGAAGATTTATTCTGTATATTTTTACTCTCTTTGGAGTGGACTTGCTTTTGTGGACTTTCGGTGGCAATAAGACTTTTATAGAGGTCATAATTACCACTTACTGTTCTAAGTTCGTTTGCATCGAATGCCAGAATTTTATTTACACAATTGTTCAGATAGTATCTGTCGTGTGAGACGGCTATTACAGTGCCTCTAAATTCAGAGACAGCCCTTTCGATCGACTCCCTAGAAGCAAGATCTAAATGATTTGTTGGTTCATCGAGAATAAGTAGATGAGGCGATTTTAGCATGATTTCTGCTAGATATACTCTAACGCGTTCACCACCACTCAAGCTGGCTAAACTCGTATCTACTGCATCACCATAAAACTGAAATTTAGCAAGGTGTTTTCTAGCATCTGGTTCTTCGAGTCCGCCTGTTTGTATGATCTCTTCTAAAATGCTAAGTGATTCATCATCAAATGAGACACTTTGTCCTAAATAGCAGTAGTTAAGCCATCCGCCAAGTTTTAACTCACCAGAATAGTCTTCATCTTGTTTCATAAGCATCTTAAGAAGAGTGGACTTGCCACAACCATTTGGACCAATGATACCAATACGATCCCCACCAGCAATGTGGAAGGATATATTCTTAAAAAGAGTTCTGTCACCAAATGTCTTAGTGACACATTTGCCCCATGCAACTTCTTTACTAATGTGGCCATGTGCTCTGATTTGAAGTTGTGGGCCGCTTTTCCTTGAAAGGTGTTCACCCTTTTTTTTAAGGATATTATGATGATTTGCAATTTCCTGTTCCATTTTTTTTCGATTTCGTGCATACGGCTTTTGGCCTGTTTAATCTTCTTGTTACTAAGTAGTTTCTCAACCTGAGCCTTCTTATCCCTTAGACGAATTTTCATATTTTTGCCTTCTTTAAGGTAATAAGCTCTTATTCGTTCCTTTTGCTCCATAAAACTGCTGTAATTACAGCTTTTTATAAGAAGTTTTCCACCTTCAAGTTCGGCGGTTCTGGTTGTTACCTTGTCTAAAAAAGTACCTGTCGTGTGAAACAAGAAGTACACCGCCACTGAACCGCATAAGGTATTCCTCTAGCCATTCAATTCCTGGCAGATCAAGGTGGTTAGTGGGTTCATCAAGTATGAGCAGATCTGGTTCTTCTATTAATATACGAGCAAGTGCAACACGCATTCTTTCTCCACCGCTTAAGCTTTCAAGGGGTCTTGTTAAAGCGTCTTCGGTAAGACCTAGACCTAAAAGGGTTTTCTTAATAGTACTTTCTAGGGTATAGCCGTCCATAGTTTCGTACTCATGAATCGCTTTTTCATACATACGCATAACATGGTCAAATATTTTTGGTGAAGCCAGTGTGTTGGCATGTGCCATTTCGTTTTCTAATTTTTTTGATTCTTTGTTCAAGCTCCTGATGTTTATCAATATGGAGGGCTGTTTTGTCACCACCAATTAACTCATCACTATTTTGAGACAAATATCCAACTTTGATTCCACGAGCTATAATAACTCGGCCTAAGTCAGCTGTTTCTTTTCCCATGGCAATGCGAAGCAAGGTGCTTTTTCCTGTGCCGTTGTCCCCAATGAGGGCAACACGCTCTCTTTTTTCAATACTTAAATCAACACCATTCAATATTGGACGATTTCCAAATTCCTTTTCGATTTTGTGAAAATGTAGTAAACTCATAATTTTTCCTCCTATTTTTAAGTTCAGAACTTAATGCGGAGCGGTCTATTATGGAATGTTTAATATAAGAGCAAGTTATATTTAAATAATAAAAAAACTCCGTGACAAAGAAGTCACGGAGCCTATAATCGTATTATTAATAAGGCACAAAGACAGTGTGAAGTAAAACCTCACCTGTGAATGCCAAGTAATAACAAAATAGACTATGTTGATGTAGACCGAATTTGGACATTCCAAATAGGCGCTGAAGCATTTCTTCAATCGCCCGCTGAAAATACAGACTGATTCTAAAAGTAAAATTGTATTTCAGCTCGGCTACTACCAACTATAAGCTCCGGATTAAGCTCACCGATTTTCGTTTTCTATGAAACGAAGCTCATAGCTGGACAGCCAGCAGCTGGTGTGTTTTGATGGACTCTAACCATTGTTCTACACCTCGTGGCAGTCTACTAAGTTATTGTTTACAGGTTTATCATATCATTAAAGAATATTTAACGTCAAGTATTACATAATGTACAGGTCAAATGATATTTACAAGCTTTATAGTGAAAAGGCAGGTATTAAGTAATTTGATTGTTATTCATCTTTAAAGTCTGCTAAAGTATAGAAGGTGAATGAATACATCGTTATGCAATAAACATAGAGAAACTCCTCTCCAAAAATAAAGGGCTACAGCGAATTGACAATAGGTCAAGATAACGCTGTAGCCCTTTATCTAGTTCTAAATTGAGGATTACGTTCATGACTGTTCTAATTTGCAAGTAAGAGCTATAATAACTATAAGAATACGAACGGAAGAAGGGGTACTATGAAAATTACAGTTATATCTGTTGGAAAGATAAAAGAGAAGTATTTTACAGGGGCAATTAATGAGTATGCAAAGCGCCTAACGAAATACTGTAAATTGGATCTAGTTGAAGTGCCTGACGAGAAAGCACCTGAGAATTTAAGCGATAAAGAAATGATTCAGGTAAAAGACAAGGAAGGCGAACGTATATTAGCAAAAATCGGCGACCAGGCATATGTTATAGCTCTTGCCATTGAAGGTAAGCAACTAACGAGTGAAGACCTTTCTGAGACGATTGAAAAGCTTGGTGTTAGCGGGAAGAGCCATATTGTGTTTGTTATTGGAGGTTCGCTTGGGCTTGCTGATGCTGTTTTGAACCGAGCCAACTATAAATTGTCGTTTTCTAAGATGACTTTTCCGCATCAGCTGATGAAGGTTGTGCTGCTTGAGCAGGTGTATCGGGCGTTTCGGATTTCGCGGAATGAACCGTATCATAAGTAATCCCAAAACGTATATAAAGGACAAAATTAAATTTTTCAATAAAAAAGTCTTGTATAATACACTAAAAACAAAATTACCACACAAAAGTCTTGTATGAAAGACTTTGTGTGGTAATTTTTAGTTGAGGTGAATATTATGATGATAAAACGTGAACGGTACCTAGAAGAAATCAGGAAAGTACTTGGGAAGCAAGTGATCAAAGTGATTCTAGGAATGCGCCGAGTTGGAAAGTCCACATTACTGCTCCAAATCCAAGATGAACTAATAGCTCAAGGTGTAGACAAAGAACAGATTATTACTATTAACTTTGAATGGCTAGAGTTTGAAGAGCTGAAAGACTACCGCCTACTAAATGCACATATTGAAGAAAAAATGATTTCAGATAAGAAATATTATGTATTTTTGGATGAAGTCCAAGAGGTGGATGGATTTGAAAAGGTTGTTAACTCATTGAACTCAAAAGGCAATGCTGAAGTTTTCATTACAGGATCTAACTCCAAGCTTTTATCTGGTGAACTCGCAACGTACCTAACGGGTCGATTCTATACAATCGAGATATTGCCTTTATCTTTTCGGGAAATATATGATGAAAAGACTACTGACGAGAATCAGCTTATTGAGTATATAAAAACTGGAGGTATGCCTGGAAAATTTCAGTTTGATGATGTGCGTACGGCCAAGAATTATATTATGGACATGTATCAGTCAATTTTACTTCGAGATATTGTACAGAGGTACTCTGTCAGAGATGTAGAATTGCTGCAGAGATTCATGTTGTATTTAATTGATAATGTTGGACAAATATTCTCAGCAGGTACCATCACGAAATACTTGAAAAATGAAGGGAGAAAACTATCTAAAGAAACCATATACAATTATATTGATGCTGCAAAAAGCACTTATCTGGTATATGGTGTCCCACGTTATAATATCAAGGGCAAAGAGTTGATGAAAACGAATGAAAAGTACTTCATTAATGATTTAGGCATACGCAGTCTATTTTTCGATAATGAAAAGGATATCGGACAGTGTCTTGAAAATATAGTTTATTTGGAACTTAGAAGAAAAGGCTATGAAATCTATGTTGGAAAATATGGTGACAAAGAAGTTGATTTTATTGCAGTTAATGGCGATCAAAAGCTGTATATTCAAGTGACATATTTACTAGCGGAAGAATCGACAATTGAAAGAGAGTTCTCAGTGCTGGAAAAGATCGAAGATAATTATCCCAAGATGGTTATTTCAATGGACCGAGTCAATCGTTCAAGAAATGGTGTGTTGCATATGAATATTGCTGAGTTTTTATTGGAGCAGTAAATTGAAATACTTATGTGAGCAATTAGTAGAGATGCATATAGACATGTGAGGACTTAACGAATCTCTTTAAATCAAAGGCATGAGGAGAATAAACTTTGAATAGAAATGAACTGGTTAAAAAAACACGTGCGCATGCGATGTCATTGCTTCATGAAACAGGATATATAAGTTCTGTAGAGGTCCTTATGAGATTAGGGTATTTAAGCAAGCAAGATTATGAGAAATGGCAACGTGGACAAGTGGATTATCCTTAATCAATAAAACATTGCGCATTGTAAGCCAGGAAAACAAGTTAAAACACTCGAAGACTGTATATGTTTCTTGGGGAAAAGGATCAAAAAGAAAACTTAGGTTTAGTAAATCTGGTTTGCAAGTTATAGAAGATGGATACTCAATGCATTATGTTGGAAGAAGAGATAAAAAGACAACTAAGCAGACGTTTGATGATTTCTAATTAAAGATGAGTTCGAGGTGAACTATAAATGAATCAACTAATTGATCTGATAAAAGAGCAATTGAAAACATATAAAAAGGTGAAAATTTCTCTAGGAGAGTTATTATCTTTTGTACCTGCAGGAACATCATATGAAACAGCTGGACGTGCAATAAAAGGTCTCATGGATGAGGGTGTATTAATCGGTGTGAAGTCAACAGGCTATACTTCTCATGAACTTAAGCTACCAAATGTATTTAGAGTGTCAAAAGATGTCCTAAATTCAGATTTGAAGCGTATGATTCAACGGCATGTACAGTCCTTTTCACTGGAAATGAATTTGGACTATTATTTCAAACAAGGACTAGAAATCTGGAATGAGGATTTGCCTTATCTGCAAATGATTAATACATATTTAAATAAGAATACGTTCCCCTTGGAGCCAGCAACTCTACCTGAACGTTCTTACTGGATTACAGGGGATGAAAAATGGATAAATGAACAGGGTGGATATAAGATTTTAGAGCGGCTAGGACTTATTGGAAAAATGAATTTAGTCACTGAGAATGAGCCAGCTATGTTTGCATTAAGTAGCCAATTTAGCCAGAAATCAAACTACGAGCATTTGATAGTTGAAAATAAATCAATTTTCTATAAGATTCTTAGTATTTTGGATAAGACTTGTTATACAACTTTGATATACGGCGCAGGGTGGCGAATTACGTCTAGTCTAAAATCTTTTAAAAAACAATTTCCCTTTGATGAAGCTGAACATATATTTCTCTACTTTGGTGACCTAGATTATGAAGGCATCAAAATATGGGATTCCCTCAAAATTATTGGTGAAGTTGTGCCTGAAAAAGCTCTATATGAAGCCCTTATAGACAAAAAATCAAGTGAAGGAAAAGTGAACCAGAAAAAAGATAATGAAGCTGTGATGAGGTTTTGTGAAGCGACAAACTTTGAAACGGGCTTCTCAGAAAAATTATTTGAAATATTAGAAAATGGAAGATACATACCTCAAGAAGCTCTTAACATGGTTACACTGCAAACTACTTTGGAGGGGTGTAATGATAGATCATGATGTATTATTTCTCAACTATAGCGAACGCGTAAAACGTTTGGCAATACTACAGCCTTTATATAGCTTACAGTCAAAAACGTTTAAAAGATATAGATGGAAACCCCATTGATTTGTTTGAAATGGGATTAATCTCCTTGTTGTTTTTCTTTGAAAGCAAACTCATTCGTAACAAGAACACAGGAATTGAAGAGTTGGGTGAGTTTCTTTTTAGTGTATTAGAAGATCGATATGCAATTGACAGAAAAACTTATCAAGTACATGCCCGTACGTTGATTGAAACCTTTAGACCGCCTAATGGTAAAAGGCATATGAAGACGTTTCATGATTTTGAGTCGGAACAGATAAAATCTGTGAGTTATTCCATCTTGAAGGCAGGCCAGTCTAATCTACACGAGAATAAACAGTACTATGAATTAGATGAAGATGGGCTTGAGCTTATTTTTGCCACAAGTGAATATTTTTCAGAGTATCAGATTTCTATTAGTCAAATGTTATTGAGAAAACAGCTTGAAAAAGGTGAGTTTATTTCGGCACTTAGACAAATTGATGAAATGCGTCTTAGTGTAAACACCTTGAAAGAAAGAATGGTAAAAATCAAACGTGAAATCAACAGAAATGTTACTTCAGAAACTGTGTATGAAAGCTATAAGAGTTTAATTGACGACATTAACAGGCGATTAGAAATTGAAAACCAGGAGTTTGATGCGCTTAGGAGTTTTGTAGTTGAAACCATCCATCGTCTAAAGAATGATGTGAAAATAGAAAAGGATAGGTTGGTATATGAAAAGGCTATCAATGTTGGCCGTGAGCTGGAACGTGTGCATCATGAACATAATGAGTTGTTAGCAGAAAGTATAAATATAAAAAAATCAGCTCTAATTGCTGCAAAAGAATCTCTGTATTATGTTGGAATAGAATCATTCAATTTCAATAAGGAAATTATCAGTAGAATAATATCAGAACCTATGTCGCTAAGTAAAGTTCGAGAACTTGCTAAACCATTCCTGCGTATGGAGAATACCATAGTCTGGTCACCGCTTGCTGTGTTCTACCCTCAGAGAGTGATTTCAAAAGAGCAGGAAGAACATAGTGGTGAATATCTAAATGTTTCTGATTATGAACAAGATGAGAATCACTTAGTCGAAAAAATATATAGGGAGTTAATGAAGCTTTGCATGTTGCATTTGAGCTCTGATAATACCTTATGTTTGAGTGAATTAATAGAAGCGGTCAAAGTTACCGATACTAAGCCTATACTGGAATCAAGATACTTTTATGATTTCTGGTTAACCATTCACCAACTCTCGCCAATACAACTGGAATTTGATGAAGAGGATCAAACACATAATATATTGGTTGAGGCACTTCATGAACTTAAAAAACAAGTATAGAGTATTGAGTATAAAAGAGAAGAACGCCGTGATTAAAGTAGATGAGTATTTCAGTATTAGTGATATGGTGTTAACCTTGGAGGAACTGTATGAACTATAATACAAATGAGATCATGCAAGCATTTAAAATATATTCTGAATTGTCATTGGCAGGGGTCTGTGATTTAGACGAACATGATTCATTTTTGCTAAATGATGGCGTACGTGGATTGGTTGAACAGTTTTGCTTTGAAGTGAATTGTACTGTTCTTGTAACTAACAATCAGCTGCTTTTAATTCCATTAATTATGAATTCCCCTTTCCACATCTCTAATGAGCGTATTAAAAGTGATTATTTGCCAAGAAATGCTCTTAATTCAGACATATACTTAATGTACTTTGCGATTATTGTAATGTATGGATTATTCTATGACAGCTACAATACGACTGAACCTATTTTGGATTTTTTATCAATGGAAATGTGGCTCGATACATTAAATCAGCATATTGAAACATTAAACAGTCACGACACTGAGATCTTGGAGAAAGTACAAAAAGACATGCAGTATAATTGGCTGTCGATTATAAATAAATGGAATGCAATAGACGACACAAATGAAAAAGTCAAAAAACAAGATGCAAGGACAAATAGTCGATTAAGTTTTTTAAACACGGTTAAACAGTTTTTACTTGCACAAGATTTGGTTATAGATATTGGGAATTTAGAAATTGAGTTAACAGAGAAATCGAAAGATGTAGTGCACAGGTATTATATGGATTCTGAATACAATCGAGAGATACTAGAGTTCTTGTACCAAGTCGATGAAATGGAGGGAACACGTGGCGACAGTTTCTAAAATCAGATTGGCGAACATTCTTTATGAAGATGGTCAGAAAAGATATAATGATGAACTTTTTATACCTGATAGTAACAATACAGCCTTTGTCCTTGAAAATGGCGGTGGTAAAACTGTCCTTGTTCAAATGATTTTACAAGCAGTACTTCCAAGGCACAACCATGCGGGCAGAAAAATTTGGGAAACCCTCCAATTGTCATCAGGTGCAGCTCATATTGCAGTAGAGTGGCAGTTAAGTGAGAGTCCTAGACGGTATCTTCTAACTGCGGTGACCCTATACTTAAAAGCGGGAAAAACAGCATCAAGTTTGTATGTCTCAGCCTATGAACCCGGAGATAAGCAAAGCATAGAGTCTTTGCCTTTTTTCTGTGAGTACATCAAATGGCCAATCAAGACCTACATCCCACGGTGAAGTGAGTGAATATTATCAGAGAATGAGTCGTGAAAATCCAAGAAGTAGAACCTTTGATACTTTAAAAAACTATCATGAGTATTTGGAGAAAAATTATCAACTTTCTCATAAAGAGTGGCTGAGCATATCTAAAATTAACTCATCAGAAGGTGGGATTGAAGCATTTTTTGACAACTGTGCTACAACACCTCAGTTGGTGAATAATTTGCTGATTCCAACTATTGAAGAAGCCATTGAGGGTGAAAATACAGAACTTTTTGCAGATATATTCGATGCCCATCGTCAACACATAAAGGAATATAAACGTCTGTCGAGTGTCATTGAAGAGAATAGGCATATTCAAGAAAATATCAATGGCTATGTTTCTTCTTATAAAGCATATCATGAGGAAAATACTGTTTTTCACAAGAAGAAAAGCATCATAAAAGGGCTTTATAATGGAGTTAAACATGAAGAGGAGCTTGTCCAAATACAGCTTGGTATTCTTGCTGAGGAAGAAAAGCAGATTAAACTTAACCAGAGTCTACTTAACCAGGAAAAGAAAGCATCTACATATCAGAAAAAGAACAAAGAGTGTCTTGATGCAAAGGCACAATTTGAAATGTCGAAAACTGCACTTGACGAAGTTGAAGTTGCTCTAGAAAAAAATCAACTCGAAATGGATAAATTGGAATTAGCAAAACGAATAAATTTACTAAAGAATGAAAATACAAATCTTGATGTTCTTGAAAATAGATTAAAATCAATGGATAGTTCTGAAGATGCAGTTGCGTTGTCAGAAGAAAAAGATGGCTACATGTCTTCGCTCTCCTATTTGTTTAGACAAGAGTTAGATCGATATGAAAATGAAAGAATTGTGCATGAACGTGAACTTAACGTTATAAGCAGTCAAATAGGCAATGCAAAAGAAGAGATTCAGGGCGTTCATCAAAAAATTTCAGAACACGATAGTGAAATCGGATTGAAAAATGGAGAAAAGAAAACCTTAGTCAATGCGATTTCAGATAATCATAATATGCTTATAGGTCTAAAGGATTTGAAATTTTCTAGGCAGTATCAACAAGAGTGTACGGGCAAATTGAGAGAATTGAATAAAGAGGAAATGGAAAATCGTACACGATTATCAAGTCTAAAACAAGAGATTGCCGATTTTGAAACTTCCTTTCGTGATCAAGATGAAACGATAAAGACACTTGGTAATCAGATTGCATCAATTGAAACTAAAATTGAAAGTATTGAGAAGGAAAACAGGAGTATTGCTGAGTCCTATGTCCAGCTTACAGGAAAGAAACTTATTGGAAAAGATTGTTACACTGCCTCAGATGATATTATCAGTTCAACATCACAAGAGATAAAGAAAATGAAGGACGAGAAAGAAAGACTTATTTGTCGGGAAGCTGAGTACAATTATAAGTTTGCCATACATCAGAATCGAGAATATTTTTCAGCAGAGCCATCACTAGAAGAAAAAGCAAAGATGTTGAGTAACACGTATGGATATGTAGAAACAGGTGTAAGATATTTAACTGCATTGTATGATGGAGATGCCTTGGAAAATTTATGTAGAAGTTTTCCATATTGGCCATTAACTCTTGTTACACTTGAGAGTGAAAAAGAAAGTATATGGAATCGATTGATGATGGATAACGACAAAATCGAGTCACCGATTATTTTGTTGTCCGACAGGGAAGTCAAGCAGTTAGCTGATGGGAGTTTAAAGCTTGACCAGCTCAAAAGTATTGTTCCAAAGATTTGGAATGAAAACGTGGATGAAGAAAAGTTTGTAGCTTGGAAAAGTATCATAGAGTCACAACTTACTGAGCATAAAGAGGAACGTGAAATATGCGAAAATCAGTTAAAGCAGTATGATGTATTTATGAATAGAGTGCAGACTTTTTTAACGGGTTATCCACAGAAAGCGTATTTGGCCTTGCGAGATGAATTAAGTAATACGAGGACATCTCTCAAGCAGCATACAAGAGCTTTTGAGGAGAAGTTGGCTCTGGTTTCTGATATGAGAACAAAAATTGAAACCTACACATCTAGAAATGCTGTAATTACTGAAGAAATAAGTGTGCTTGGGAGCCAATTAGAAAAAAGTCCAAAAAATTATTGTAGATCAAAGACGTCTTTCAGAGATTGAAAAAGAGCTTTTACTATTAACCGAAGAGCGTGAAAAGTGGGTAGAAAACAGAAAAAAGATAGATCAATTATTAGAGAATATTGATGAGGAGTTCAACCAGTTAAAAGACAGCCTTAGAGATGTAGATGCCAATAAACGTCTGATAGAAGACAGTCGGTTATACAAAACAGTACGCGATTATGAACCCGTATTTACGACAGAAACCAGAGGAGCACTCGAAATACGTCTTGATGATGTTATGAGAAGATTGATGGGGATTGAAAGTGAAAGGTCGGAACTCGAAGCTAGAATCAGTGATATAAAAACTCGATGTAAAGAGTTAACTTTAGAAATAAAAGAAGAGCTCAATAGACTAGATAAGACTGAAGATGATATTGAACCATATGTGATGGAAGAAGACGCAAAGCGGATGCAACTTTTAAGGCAGTCTGTGAAAAAATTAAAGGATGAGCAGAAGCAAACCAGTTGTGTAACATCGGATTATAAAGGTAGATTTGAACGTTTATTTGGTTCTGTTCAGACCTTGGAAGAAGACTATTTTAAAGTATATGATGAGATGGTCAATTTTGATATTCCCTTAGAAATGATTGAGGATTCCCTTAAGAGTAAACAAAACATTATCGATAGAAACCTTGAGGAACTAGAAAAAAAAGAATCCACAACGAAGATACTTCATAATGAAATAGAGCAAGTGATTCGGGAAATGGAAACGCAAAACGGCAGGTACGATTTTCTACGGGCTGACATTGAAACCAGCGAGATTTCAGAAAGCTTAAACAACGATTATCAGTACAATAGACTGAAAACTGTTAAAGCATTAATTAAAAAGTTAGAAATAATTCAGAGAAATGTAGAAGGTGCAAATGAGAAGAAGAACAAGGTAAAAGAACAGTTTAAAAGGTTCTGTCATGACCAAATTACAGATCCGAAACTTAAGAGTTCGACCCTGACATTTATTGAGAAGAGAGATACATATGACGCACTATGTTCTTGGCAGGAAAAGATTAATACTAAAATTGATCAAGTTGTAAGAATGTCAGAAATTAATCTGAAGGAAGTTGACAGTGAGATTGTTAAGCTAATTGATCGGTTGTATCTGTATTTAAAAAAAAGTTGTTCAAGAGTTAAGTATTCTAGGGTCTAAAACCCGAGTGAAACTTAAGAATGATAATAAGAGAATTTTTAAAATTACAGTACCAGAGTTCAGTGAATACATTGCAAAGCAAAGCATCAGAGATCACTTAGTCTGGATGGCGAACAAAATTCAGACAGGTGAATACTTAAATGATGAGGGCAGAGAAGATACATCAGCAATGAAAAAAGATATTATGGTTTGGTTATCGACAAAACGCCTATTTAGCAAGATTTTTATGTCTAAAGAGATTTCTGTAAAGTGCAGAAAAGTAACAAATGATTTTCTGATTAAAGGCCAACTGACAGATTGGGGAAATACGATGAAATGGTCAGGTGGTGAAAAATGGAGTAAGAACATGACGCTTTATTTGGGAATTCAAAATTATCTTGCTGAAAAACGATATGTTGATACCGCTCGAAATAAAAGAAATAGAACGGTTCTATTAGATAATCCATTCGGAGCTGCATCGAGCAGTCATGTTCTCGAACCCGTATTTCTAATAGCACAGCAACTGGGGTATCAGTTGATTGCGTTTACTGCTCATGCTGAAGGTAAGTTTATAAGTGATTACTTCCCTGTAGTTTATAGCTGTAAACTGAGAAGTACAAATGAAGATAAGGTTCAAATCATGACAAAACAAAAGGAAATAAACTATGCTTTTCTTATGGAACATAATCCAAAAAGTATTTATAGAATAGAGGAAGATGAGTACGAGCAATTGAATTTGTTTTCAAGCTTATTGAATGGGGAATAAGGGGGCTTTAAAAGAGTCACTAGTATCGTGTTGATAAACGCCTAGAAAAAACCTCTTTTATAACCAATACGGTGAACCGTACCACAAGTAAGCAGTATGTTTACTTAATCATTTATACAAATAAGTAACACTGAAACCGAAAAAGGAGATTAGATACTGAGCTATACTCAGTATCTAATCTCCTTTTTCGGTTTTTCTAGAGTTCATCATTCTTGTACAGTGTGACACGTGTAATATTTGTTGATTTTATAAAAACAAATTAAAAATTTTGAAAATTCCAACGATTAATGTTAATATAATACTTAGATTACTAATATTAACACATACATGATATTCAGAAGTGACTAGAATTATTACACGCTAATTATAACATCACAAATTGCAACTTTACAGTAATATCCACAAATAGAGTTTTGGTTTTTAAAGAAAGGACCATATATGAAACGATCAAACTATAATTTTTCTGTCAAACTAGACGAAGATAAGTCAATTGCATTTAATAGTTTTACGACAGACTTGTCTTTAGTGAATGAAAGGTTTGATTTTCTTTTAAACAATATAGAAGACATTGTCTATGATGACCTTAATGGAGAAGATAAAGCGATTTTTGACAAAATGAAAGAGGCTGGTTATATCGTTGATGACGCGACCGAAGAGCTTGATCTCCTTAAAATCAAATACAATAAATCAAAGTATGGAGAAAAAAAATGCACTTGGTCTTGTTATAGCACCAACCATGAACTGTAACTTTGGGTGTGACTACTGCTTTGAGCAGAGACAAATTAAGAGTATAACAGCAGAAGTTGAAGAAAAAATATATGAGCTGGTTGAGATTGAAGCGAAAAAAGGAAAGTCCATAACAATTTCATGGTTTGGTGGTGAACCTATGATGGAGTTTGATGCCATAGTTAGAATGACATCTAAGTTCAAAGAGATATGTGACAGTAATAGTGTAAAGTATGCAGCAAGCATGGTTAGCAACGGATATTTGTTTGATGAGGAAAAAATTGAGGTGTATAAAACACTTTTAATTAATAATGTGCAAATAACAATTGATGGACCTGAGAGCATTCACGACCAACGGCGTATCTTATTAAACGGTGGCCCGACATTTGACCGCATTATAAAAAATATAAAACTACTGCTTGAAGCAGGACAAAAAATAGACATTAGAGTAAATATTGATAAGTCAAATATGGAGCATATTCCAGAACTGCTCAACTTATTTAAGGAACAAGGTGTAGATACAGCACACGTTCACTTTGGTCATGTAAAAGACATAAATGACACTTGTGATGGTTTAAGTGAAACATGTTTGAGCACACAAGATTACGCTATAACGTCACGACAGTTAACGAAAATACTTGAGAATAATGCTATTGAACACGATCCAATATATCCAAAAAAAACGAAAGGGATATATTGTAGTGCAAACGCTCTTAATAACATGATAATTGGACCAGAAGGCATGATTTATAAGTGTTGGAACGATATTGGATTTGAAGAACGAAGCATCGGTCACTTAATGGAACCAACAACGCCAAAACAAGCGGCTTTTGATCATAAATACGTTTTGTATTCACCTTTTGATGATAAGGAGTGTATAGAATGTAATGTTCTACCTATTTGCATGGGGGGATGTCCAGCTGATCAAGTTATAAGCGGGAAAAAGTCATGTGATAGATGGTTATATGAAATGGAAGAAAATATGCTAGAGAGTTATGAAAGAATGACAAAGCAATGAGACTGATTTTTTACTGTCTTCAAAAAAAATGTTAAATACGCTGTTGCACTAGCTGTATTAATTATTGTGAATATGGCTCTGGTTGCTTTTTTCCCAAGGTACACGCAAGTGGTTCTTGATGGGCAGTATAAAGCCATAAGGATTGTAAATCTATTCTTAGTGGGTGTGATAACTGCTGTAGTGAACTTTTGCTCTGATCATGTGAATATGATCCTTGGAAATAAAGTAGGTTTTCATTTAAATAGAGATATTATTAATAATCTTGTACGAGCAAAATATGATTTCTATAACAAAAAAAGATAAAGGCGTCATCCTTTCAGTTATATCAAATGATGTTAAAGAATTAAAGATTTTTATTGGTGCATCTCTTGTTGAGTTGTGGAGAAGTTGCCTAACACTACTTTTTGTATTTCCAGTTATGTTTCAAATGTCGGCTCTTGTTACTTCTATCGTTTTATTCATTGTGCTGATTATGGTACTGATTAATTTCAGTCAGAGTAAGAAAATTAAGAGGCATTCATCAGACATAAAAGACAAGCGTGATCAATTAGGTGCGTTGTCACTTAAATACCTTCTTAACATTGAGAACATAAAAGCTAACTGTTTGGAGAATGATGTTGTTAAGGAATATGAAGAAGCACTTGAGTCTTCTATCAACAGTACAAGAAAACAAGGTGTTTTAAGAAATGTGTTAGCCAACCTATCAAGAGTGTTTTCAACATTACTCCTTTGTGCTATATACGGTATTGGCTTTTACCTTATTCAGTCTGGTCGGTTGACATTTGGTGAAATGATAGCATTTTCAATGTATGGTGGATTACTATATTACCCCTTGGATTCACTTGTTAATATTAGAAACACATGGTTTTCAGTTCAGCCGAGCATACACCGCTTGGAAGAATACTTATTTATTGAAAAAGAAAACTATGATGGAGAAGAAATTGATCAAATTACAAATATAAAACTTGTTCAAGCTTCAAAGACGTTTGATGATAAAGCAATCAAATATGATCTTCATATAGAATCTCAAAAACGTTATGCCATTGTTGGACAAAATGGTTGTGGGAAAACCACTCTCTTTAGATTGCTGTTAGGACTTTTACAGGCTGACTACGGGTCTGTTATGGTAAATGGCTTGGAACTAAATCACTTAAACATGAACAAGCTTAGGAGTAATATTAGTTATATGTCTCAATCCACCCCTTTAATGGAGGGAAAGGCAAAAGATGTTTTAGGTGTTACTGACTATAATAGAAATCAGTTTAACAACTATATTGATGCCTTTGACGTAAGAGCCGTTCTTAATGAAGGGGAAGAGACTGTTATCAATAAAACGTTGACACTATCAGGTGGTGAGCAGCAGTCATTAAAAATCATTAAAGTGCTTATTTCTGATTGTGACTTAATACTTCTAGACGAACCCTCAAATAATTTGGATGGAATTCGTAAAAAAAAACTTCTTAAAACATCTTCAAGACTTAGAAAAAATAGTCCTTATTGTAACACATGATGAAGACGTAATGGATGTTTGTCATGAAATCTATCAGATTGAACAGGCGAGTTCATAAGCTATACAAGCAGGCTATGTTTGAGAGTTAAGTATGAGCATGCTCTATTTCACTCTCATTAAATATAGAAATACTTAAAGAGAGGAGACAATTTTATGGAAACTTTAATTAAAGGTGCTAAGGCTGATCATCAAGTGACTAAACTTGACGAACAACGTGCAGATTCATTTGGGTGTGAACCTCATGGTCCATGTAGTCGATTCTGTGGTGTTATTTGTAATGGCGATTGTCCTACAGTTACAATTACCTAATGAATTTAGAAACACGCTGAGTCCACATATTTTAATGCAATTATTACATAGTGGATAATCTAAAAGATGACCTGAAGTATCTGAAATGATACTGGGTCATCTTTTAGTTTTTATAGATTACTTATATAGTTTGATTTTAATAGTGTTTAGACGTTAATCAATTTCAACATATACTGCAGTGGCATCGTCATGTTTTCGAAGCCGTTTTTTAGTATCAAGTCCGCTGAGTTCAATTTGACGAAGTGTCGGTATAAGCCCGTCTGTGCTTTTCTCACCTACCTTATTTAAAAGCTCAGGCAGTGTGCAGTGGTCAAACTTATTGTAGAGGGCAGAGTAACCATCTGACATAAGGAGCACACTATGAACAGATTCCCTTGGGAAGGTTGTATATACTCCTTTTGGAATGGCGCTGGTCTCATGTTCAAGAATAGCGTAGCCCGAAGGTGAGTTCATGGTCATTCGGTTCCTTTGAAGTAAATCTAATTCTGCTTGGGTATAGCCATTAAAAAACGATTTGTTTCTGTCTGTCTGGATTGTTTGAAATCATATTAATAACTTCAGAGTCCAGTGTAGCTAGACTTGTATCTGTAACCACGGTATAGGTTTCATCCTTAAAACGAAGAGCGACTTCTATATCACCAAGAACATAACATTCTACAGTATCCTTGTGGACACGGAGTATACCAATAGCTGCAGATGCACGATCAAGTTTAGAAAGTGTGACTGGGTCTGCAAACTGTTTAAATTCCGTATTAAAACTGTGAATGCCAGTGGTCAATATATCAGCAATGGAACTGGATGTGTTTTGGAGTGTATTATTCAAATAGTCGGTCCACCAATTGACCATCCAAATCACATCGCTAGGCGCATTAGTAACTTTCGTATTACTGAGTGGGAGTGCACCATCCATGACCCATGCACAATTGTCAGAGACACCGCATGCATCTTCGTTGTGTTGTTTGTATGTGTTGGTAATTGAATCTGTGTATTTCATGAAATAGGCCTCCTATTTGGAACGAGTTTATAAATCAGACTGGTGAGAGCTGCACATGTAATGACAAGAAGTGTACCATAAGCCATGGAAAGGCCGAGCTTGTATTCAAAGACACCATTAACCATAGCAATAGATATTGGTTTATTCGAAGCTGTGTAAAGGAACGCAGACAATGTGTATTCTCCCAGACTTCGAATAAATACCATTAAAAAGCCGCCAAGAATGCCAGGTGTAAGAATGGGCAGTACGACTTTGATGAAAGTCTGTATTTTGCCAGCACCTAGACTTTTTGAAGCTTCAACATAGGTGTCGTTAAGTCCGTTCATGGAAACACCTAATGTTTTAACCATAACAGGTATGGAATTTATGAAGTAAGCAATAGGCAAGAGGGCAGTAGAACCTGCTAGGGCGTAGCCTAGTGTATACCAGGTTGGTGTATTAAACGCGTTAATAGTGTTAATGGCAATGGCACTTGCTGGCATTGCCCAAGGTAACATGACCAAAAATGCAATGAAGGGTTTAATTTTATAGTTCGTTTTTGTAAGAATGGCAGAAGCGGGAAGTCCGACAAAGAGTGCCAAAACCCCTGCTGCAAAAGCCATATATATGCTGTTTTTGAAAGGTGCAAGCACTCTAGATTTAGTGAATATGTTTATGTAGTTGTCAAAGGAAAACTCTTTAGGAAAAATTTCTATCATCCATGTGCCTGGTTTCACAAAGGAAACGATAACGATTAACAAAACTGGTGCTAAAATTGTTAAACATAAAAAATAGAGTACCCCATGCTGGAGAATTTTTTAAATGTCTACGTTTGACTGGAAATGGTTGAAACGGCGTTTTTCGTACAGAGGGTGTAAACTGTATTCTCTTTTCATAGCCTTCCATGAAAAGCCAAAAAACAAGAGCCGTGGCAACAAGAAGTATTACTTGCATAGCAGCTATAGACATGAAGTTATTCGCCTTGGCCATGAGAATTTGAACCGTTAGGACTCGGTAACTGCCGCCTAATATACTTGGGGCAGAAAAAAGAACCAATGCCAGACATAAAAGTCATAATGCTTGAGGTTACAAGTGCTGGCTTTATAAAAGGTACAATTACAGTTTTGAAAACTTGAAAATTTGAGGCGCCCATGTTTCGCGAAGCTTCAATAAGCGATGAATCAATTTGCTTAATAGCTATAGACGTATTGAGGTAGAAGTAGACATACTGTGTATAAGCATGTACGTAAAGTATGCCAATAAGCCCTGTGAAGCGGTAGGGAATATCATCAAGTTTCAAAAGCAACTTAATAGACTGTGTAATAATGCCGCTCTCTCCATAGAGCTGCATAAAGGCAAAGACTATAATTAATCCTGGTAGAACTATAGGTATAAGCAGAATTTTATCTATTAGATTTTTATATGGCATTTCAAAGTAGTGTACCAAGAAAGCAAGAGTGTTCCAATACCACCACAGATAAACACAGTTAAAATACCGAGAACAATAGAATTTTTTTTCAGAGCAGCCACATTGTTGGGCTCTCTAAAAAAGTCAGAGTACGTTTGTAAAGTAAAGTGTCCAGACTCTGTGAGACTAACCTCAAGTGTTTTGAGCGCAGGTATAAGAATTAAGACAATTAGGCAAAGGGTTAAGAGGGCCACTGTACCGTGCTGAAGCCACTTTTTAGATAATTTGTCTTTGTATTTCAATATGTCACCACCTTATTTGTTCAGGACGGCTATAGACTCGGGACTGACGTCTAACTCAACACAGTCACCTTTTGAAAATGATATGTCAAAACTCGTTGTGTTGGACTGGGATATTTTAATGTTATGTCCATCACAGTCCACGTGATACTCTTTGTGTCCACCAGTAAAGTAAACGTCTTGCACGACAGCGTAATTGGATCCGCCTATAGATTTGCATGATAACATGCGGATATTTTGAGGTCGTACAGACAAACTTTGTCCTTCTTGAAGCAGTTTTACAGCTTGGCCAAGCAGTTTTGTCAGTACCGGATTATTATTGACCAAATCAGCGTTAAAAAGGTTGGTGTCTCCGACAAACTCAGCAACAAATGTATTGGCTGGTGCGTTATAGATCTCTTCTGGTGTTCCGACTTGTAGACATTTTCCTTTTTTCGAATACAGCGATTCGATCTGACATGGTAAGGGCTTCTGTTTGATCATGGGTAACAAACAGAGTGGTTATACCAAGGTCTCTAATGATTTTAGAAATTTCTATACGCATTGATGAACGTAGTCGAGCATCCAGGTTAGAAAGGGGTTCATCTAAAAGGAGAACCTTTGGTTCCATAGCAAGTGAACGTGCAAGAGCAACGCGTTGCTGTTCACCGCCAGAGAGTTCAGAGATATTTCGGTCTCCATAGTTACCAAGCTCAACCATATCTAAGTATTTCTTGACACGTTCATTTGACTTAGTTCTATTCATTTTTTGGATTTTCAAGCTGTATTCAACGTTCTCATACACGGTTAAATACGGAAAAAGAGCATAGTTTTGAAAAACCATACCAACGGAACGTTTTTCTGTCGGGAAAGTCGTTACAACCTGACTACCAATGGAAATTTCACCTTGGTCTGGTTGAATAAATCCTGCAATGAGTCGAAGCAGGGTTGTTTTTCCACAGCCAGAAGGGCCTAAGAATGTGAAGAACTCCCCTTCGTTTATTGTTAAGTTAATATCTGTACAAGCGAGTGTTTGTCCGTATGTTTTTTTTATGTTTTCCAGTTTAATCGATCCCATACAACCTCCTTAAACGGATAAAAGCGTAAGAAGAGAATCCCCTTCTTACGCTATATAATTCAATAGCTATTAATTATTGTGCATCCTTTTGGGAGTCTTTTATTTCAGTGTCCCATTTTTGCATCCATTCAGATTGTGTAGATGATAGTGCGCCCCAGTCGACATCCATAACGTTTAGTTCAATTTCGCCCATCCAAGATGGTGCATTTTGAATGGCTGCAGGATGTGTAGGCATTCTGTTGAACTCATCAGCAAACAATGTTTGAATTTCAGTGCTTCCAGCAAAGTCGATGAATGCTTTTGCTGCATTTGGATGTTTTGCACCATTAATAAGACCAATGCAATCTGTAATAACTGGTGAACCACTTTCAGCATTGACGATTTCTAGGTTCATATTGTTATTTTCGCGGTTGTCAATAACGGAACTTAGTGTAGCAAAGCTTACGCTAGCTTCCTTACGTCCAATGGCTTGTAGTTGTAGTGAGCCGCTTCCGAAGTACTGCTTCGTATTTTTTATCAACACCAGCTAAGTACTCCCAGCCCTTTTCAATGTCACCATCTTTTTCATATTGTTGAAGCAGAGCAGAGTAGGTTGCTCTAGCAGATGATGATAGTGCATTTCTAAATACAAGCTGATTTTCAAAACGTGGATCAGTTAAGTCAGTCCAGTCTTTTGGTGCGTCTTCTGCTGAACTAGATCTGCGTTATAAAACATAACAACAGGTGTTTGAATCGTTCCAAAGAAGAATCCTTGTGCATCTTTAAACAGTGGATTAATCTCTGGTCCCCAGCTTGGTTCATATGCTGCAAATAAGTCTTCTTGTTTTAATTCTAGGAATACGGAAGAAGAAGCACCAAACATAACATCTGACTGTGGATTTTCTTTTTCAGCACGAACACGATCGGCTAGCTCTCCCTTTAAGTTAATAAACTCAACTTTGACACCAGTTTCTTTCTCAAACTCTATTGCAACAAGTTCAAGCATTTCCTCACTATGTGTAGAGTAGATAACTACACTGTCTTCCAGTTCAGCAGTTTCTTCATCTGCTTTGGAATCTGTTTGTTCTGTTGCCACATTTTCTTCTACAACAGGTGTGGTTTCTGCTGGTTTTTCAGCAGGTGCTGTACTTGAGCAACCTACGGCTGTCATAAGTAGGAATACCACAATTAGAAAACTTGTTAGTTTTGTTTTGAACATTCAACTCACCTCTTAATAAATATGTATAGTTTTTACTATCAATGTTTCTGATATTACCATCTAGTCGATATATGTTCTATAATTATAAGAACTCTAAATAGATGTCTGGGAAATTCAAATAATTTGAATACCTTACTGATGCTGTTGGTGTTGAATAGAAAATACAAAACCGCTAACCAGATCATTTAATTTATGGAAACAATATTCAAGTTTTAATAGGTGGGTTCTATAAATTAAGTGTCAAACATGACAAACAGGTGTCAAGTTAGATGCTGTATAGTATAAACATCAGCAAGGAATAGGAGGCGGAGAAATGAAAATGTTTAATCATGAAAGAGGACGTTTGTTTGATTCTGATGGTGCGAAAATATACTATGAAATTATAGGCAATAAGGAAAAACCTGTTTTAGTAATGCTGCATGGAGGTTTTGAGAATATAGAAAATCTCAATGGGATAGCATCTTATATTTCAAATGATTTTTTTTGTATATTGGGTATAGATACGAGAGGTCATGGTAAATCAACTCTAGGAGAGAAAAAACTCACATATAGACAGATACAGTCCGATGTGGAAAACTTATTAATCTCTTTGAATCTTCACACTGTTAGTATGATAGGTTTTAGTGATGGAGGAATAGTAGCCTTTAGAATAGCAGCAGAGAAAAGAGTAGAAGTTGAAAAGTTAGTCGCAATAGGTGCATCTTGGAGAAACGAAGATATTGACGAAGGAGAAGAAATTCTTAGCGGTATAACTTCTGAAAGTGCCAGAGAAATTTTTAAAGATGAATTTACTGTATATGAAAAAGTGAATGCTGAGCCAAATGCTGATTATTTAACGAAAGCTATAGTAGAAATGTGGACAGATAGAACTGATGAGGGGTATCCAAATGACAACGTAAAAAAAAATTACTGCTGAAACATTGCTCATAAGAGGAGACAACGATTTTCTAATTTCATTAGAGAGTTTAAACATCTTGAAGTCTAACATAAAGGACTCAAAACTTATGAACATTCCCTTTGCTGAGCATGTTGTTTATAAAGAGCAAGCGGAGTGTGTTGAAATAGTTATAAAGCAATTCTTGAATATTTAGGTCATGATGTGTGTTTAATGTATTGTCTTTAGTTCACAGAAGAAAAGGGTATGAGAATTACGTATGTAAAATATGATAAAATGGAACTTGATTTTTATTGAATTGACTGCACTTAAACATGTTTAGTTAAACCCTAGGTGTATAATTTAGTGTAGAGTTATTCCATTCCCCTTACTTATTAAGTGAACAGGAGTCATGAGATGAAATACAAGTATAGTATGATCAAGGAATCTGAAAAAGATGCAATTTTTGAGGATTCAATAAAATGTATGATAAGCGCCTTAGAGTACAGAGATTTGTATACCAAAGGTCATTCTCATAGAGTTGGGGAAATGTCTGCACTGAGTGCTAAACTTCTCGGATTAAAGCCAATTCAAAGGTTTTACATTGAAATTGCAGGGCAACTTCATGATATTGGAAAAATCGGAATTCCTGATGATGTGTTACTCAAAAATAGTCGATTAAATGACTTAGAGTGGCGCGAGATGAAAAGACATCCTGCTATTAGTGCAGATATTATTAGCGAGGCAAGTCTACTTGGAGATATTGCACAAGCTGTATATCAGCACCATGAACGCTGGGATGGAAAAGGCTACCCTGAAGGTTTAAAAGGAGAAGAAATCAGAATGGGTGGTAGAATTCTTGCTTTATGTGATGCTATTGATGCAATGGCTTCAAATAGAGCGTATCGAGAAAGTTTAACATGGGATAAAATCAAGAATGAACTTCATAACAATATGGGGACTCAGTTTGATCCGTCATTGGAATTTTTGATTCCAGACCTGATTGACTGTTGGAAGAGTAATTTCGAATCAAAGTATGACAATATAATTCAAAGCAATATGCAAATAGAAAATTTAATGGAGCAACATTTAAAAATTCGGGAGTTAATTTCAGATGTGAAAACATGTATTAAGCAGGGGAAAAAAAATGAAAACTTGAAACTTCTATCGTATAAGATTAATAAACTTGCTGGCGTGCTTAGACTTCATCTAAGTAGTGAAGACCGCTATTTGTATCCTCTTCTAATGGAGAGTGAAAATCAAAACACGAAGGAAATGGCAGAGGCATTTGATAAGTCAATGGGCGGGCTCAGTAATGCATATATTTCGTTTAAAACAAGATATAACACATTTGAAAAGATAGCTGAGAATTACGATGGTTTTGTTCTTGAATTAGAAAGTACTTTTGAACAACTGTTGATAAGGCTTAATCGAGAGGACAATGAGTTGTATCCATTAGTTAAGTAAAAATGTTGAAGAAAACATGTTGCATTGTGGTAATTGACTCGAACTTTGAAGTTATGTGGTGGATATAATAGTCTAAATCGGCTATTCATTTCCAAGTAATTATTATATAATTCTAATAATTACACTTGGGAAAGGAAGAGCAGAAACATGAGAATACTTAAATTTCGAAAATCAATAAGCCTCATTGCAGTATTCTATATTATTTTGTTCTCCATTTTTTCTATGGGTTTTTTAATTACACATGCAGAACATGATTGTGGTGAACATCATGTTGAGCATGAGTGCACGGTTTGCGTGTATATTGATGGTCTATTAGAATTTGAAAAAAGACTTGGTTCAATTAACGCAAGCGGTGGAGTCTTTACATTAATAGTGAATGTTAGTGTCGCTATAGTATTGGTGTTTTGGGAAATGGTCTTATTGCCTACTCCAGTAACACTTAAGGTAAAAATGAATAATTAAAATTTACTTCCAATAAGGGGCTGTGCTCAGTGAGTGCACTTTTTCAAACCCCTTTATTTTTTGTGCTCAAAAACAAGATAAAACCACGTTGGAGGTTGAATTCATGAAAAGATTACTAAGTATTTTTACATTGTGTATGTACATGTTATTTTCATTAACTGGCTGCTCTACAGAGAGTGTCTCTGCTGTTGATACAGGCACTGATAGCAAGGTGAAAATTATTGCTACCACATTTCCACAATATGATTTTGTTAGACAAATTGTTGGAGATAAGGCAGATGTAAGTTTATTGCTGTCACCAGGTATGGAAACACATTCTTTTGAACCATCACCGAAGGATAGAATAGATATAGCCAATTGCGATATGTTTATATATACAGGTGGCGAAATATGGATAGATGAAATTCTGGAGTCTGTTGATACAGAGAGTATTGAGTTAATCAACTTAATGGAAACTGTAAGTCTTGTAGAGGAAGAGATTGTTGAAGGCATGGTTCATGATCATGACCACGACGATCACGACGATCACGATCACGAAGACCATGACCATGAAGACCACGACGATCATGACCATGAAGATCATGAAGATCATGAAGATCATGAAGATCATGAAGATCATGACCATGAAGATCATGACCATGAAGATCACGAAGACCATGACCATGAAGACCACGAAGACCATGACCATGAAGACCACGAAGACCATGACCATGAAGACCACGACGATCATGACCACGAAGAACATGAAGATCATGACCATGAAGAACATGCCGATCACGCAGAACATATGATGTACGATGAACACGTTTGGACGTCTCCAGTGAATGCAATTGAGATAGTGAAGTACATTTCTAATAGAATGGTAGCAATCGATAAGGAGAACAAGGACTACTACATTGACAATACGAATGAGTATGTTGAAAAACTGAGTGAGCTGGATCAACTATTTAGGACGGTTACAAACAGTGCAACAAATAAGACAATACTAGTAGCTGACAGATTCCCATTCAGATATATGGTAGATGAATATGGACTTGAATATTATGCCGCTTTTGCTGGGTGCGCTACTCAAACGGATGCTAGTCCTGCAACTTTAACATTTTTAATTGATAAAGTAAGAGATGAAAACTTGCCAGTTATATTCTATACGGAACAATCAAACAAAAAAAATGGCGGAAGTTATACTTGAAAGCACAGATAGCAAATTGTTGTTACTTCATTCTTGTCATAATCTTAGTCAAGAGGAACAAAGCAATGGGGAAACTTATATTACTCTGATGACTCAAAACGCAAAGAATTTGAAGGAGGCATTGCAGTAGTATGAAGTATATTGAATGCTCCGATCTTACATTTGCATATGAAAACAATATGGTGGTATCGGGTGTGAGCTTTTCTATAACCAAAGGTGATTATCTATGTATACTAGGTGAAAATGGGTCAGGAAAAAGCACACTTATTAAAGGTCTCTTAAATCTTAAACGTCCTTCTAAAGGTAAGATTGTCTTTCATAATAAGATAAAGAAGAATAAAATTGGATACCTGCCTCAACAAAAAAGTATGATAAAGGATTTTCCTGCGAGCGTCTATGAAGTTGTTCTAAGTGGAAGGTTGAGCAGTATGGGGTTTAGGCCTTTCTATACAAAAAAAAGACAAAGAAATTGCTAACGGGAATATTGAGAAGTTAGGCATCACTCACCTTAAGGAAAAGTCTTTTATGGAGTTATCAGGTGGTCAGCAACAGCGTGTACTCCTTGCTAGAGGCCTATGTGGATCGGGAGATATTCTTATACTTGATGAGCCAGTAACTGGTTTAGACCCTTTAGTGACTTCAGAATTGTATAGTTTGGTAAAAGAAATAAATGAAAAAGAACAAATGACAATCATCATGGTTACACACGACCCAGAAAAAGCTATAAAAAACGCAAGTCACATTCTCCACCTAGCTAATGAACAGTTGTTCTTTGGCACAACTTCAGAGTATAAAAAAGTCTAAGAGTGCAGAAGTATTTTTAGGAGGGTCAGAAATTGTTTGATATGTTAATGGAGATGTTCTCGTACCCTTTTCTAGTTAGGGCTTTTGTGGTTGGATTATTAGTGTCCTTGTGTGCGTCACTACTTGGTGTAACCTTGGTGATTAAAAGATATTCTATGATTGGTGATGCATTGTCACGTGTTGGGTTTGCCTCTCTTGCAATTGCAATAGCACTGCAGTTGGCGCCGCTCGTCGTCAGTATACCAGTAGTCGTTTTGTCGGCAGTTTTACTCCTGAGAATTAGTGAAAGCAGCAAAATCAAAGGGGATTCAGCAGTGGCGCTTATCTCGACCAGTTCCCTTGCGATTGGTGTTATAGTGCTTTCACAAACGACTGGAATGAACACAGACGTCTGCAATTTTATGTTTGGAAGCATATTGGTTATGAAAAAAAGTGATGTGCTGTTAAGTATTGTATTGTCGATTATAGTGTTGATAATTTTTGTGTTATTTTACAATAGAATATTTGGTGTGACATTCGATGAGAGTTATGCAAAGGCAACTGGCACGAATACGGAAGCATACAATATGATTATTGCGATCCTTTCAGCTGTCACGATAGTGCTCGGAATGAGAATGATGGGTGCTATGCTGATTTCAAGTTTAGTGATTTTTCCAGCGCTGACTTCTATGCGATTATTCAAGAATTTTAAGAGTGTTATAAGAAGTTCAGCTGTTATATCGGTGATATGTTTTGTGGTAGGGTTGATAGCATCGTATCAATTCGCTACACCTACAGGCGCAAGTGTTGTAGTGGCAAATATGGTTGTATTTGTTTTATTCACGATAATTGGCATATTCAGAGGAGAAATAGCAAGATGAAAAAAAATACTACTGTTGACAGTTGCATGTTTGTTTATGATTACAGGCTGTACAAGTGAAGAGGAGACCAAGGCCTACCGTATTACTGAAGAGGAAGTGGCTTCTCAGGAAGCGGCTGAATCTACTCTTGTTAAAGACACCGTAGAGGAAAGTAAGAGTGAAATAGAAACAACAGATGTGTCAGAAGTTAATGAGAATACGGACATAGAAGAAACTGACACAATCGTTGAGAATACGAGTTCTGATTCATTCGAGAAAGTTAGTGAAAATGCCAGCTCTGATGATGTAATTAAAATTAATGAAAAGATGTTTTTAACACACGTTACAGATATTTATGTTAATGCAGAGGAGTATATTGGAAAAAACCATTCAATGTGAAGGTATGTTATTTATGCACGATTCGGAGTTATTGTTACAACCCAAGTACTTCGTAGTTCGCAATGGCCCTGGTTGTTGTGGAGATGATGGATATGTTGGATTTGAGGTCGTTTGGGAAGGGGAGTATCCGAAGGTAAATGAATGGATTGAAGTGAAGGGTGTCCTCGAAAGTGACGAGTTCAATATGTTAAGACTAACTCTTGATTCCTTAGAAGTACTAGAAGTAAGAGGTCAAGAAACAGTGAGTCATTAATTGGCTCAGTTGCGAATATAAATTGTTAAAGGGAAGCCAGATGTATTGGGCTTCCCTTTCGTATTGTACTTTTAACCTTTGTATAGTTCGTTCAATGTTTCTTTTAATACCAGTTCAGCAGGTCTAGCAACAAACCCAAGGTCTTCAACAGTTTTACTTAGATCAAATTTAAACTCTACACCAAGTGTTCTTTTTACATTACTTTTTATAATTAAAGGTCTTTCATTAGATTCTTGTGCTCTTAGTTCAGCTTGATCGGCTAACTCATAAATTGCCTTAGCTTCAAGCATTTTAGGTTCTGCTAGTCCTGGGTTTATTTCTTTTGCAATTTCGATAACTCGATTCATTGGCAGTACATCTGTATTTGATAATACATAGCGACGTCCTTTGACACCTTTATTTGCCGCTAAAATCATTCCTTTTGCAATATCATTTGCATCAATAAAGTTCAAATACATATCATATGTAAGTGGCATTTTACCGTTTACAAGTGCAGAAAAAGCAGATAGTGTTTCCGTTGCTTTTTTAAACTCTCCTCCAATAATCGTTGAAGGTAGAACAGTAACAAGATCTAAGTCAAGTTCACTTGCAACCTTCCATGCCTCTTTTTCTGACAGTGTTTTACTGCGTACATATGGATTTCCCTGGTCGCCGACATTATAAGCATTTGATAGAATCTCTCCAGCAGAGTTTCTATTCTCGGACTCTAATGAAGCAATGGAACTTACATATACTATTTTTTTTAACGCCCGCTTTATGAGCTGCTTGCAGAATATTTCTTGTTCCAATAATATTAGGCTCTACAATTTCTTTTTCCTCGTCTTGTGCCCAGTGTTTAAAAACCGCTGCTACATGATACAAAACCTCTACCCCTGCAAGTGCCCCCCCCTCAAGTGATTCTGGTGATAAAAAATCACAATGAGAAATCTCGCAGTTTAAATCTTCCAAAACAGTTCTGTTTTTTTAGATTTCTAATTCCTGCTCTAACTGACACGCCTTCCTTTATCAATGCCCTAACCAAGTTGTTGCCCACGTGACCGTTCGCTCCTGTAACTAATGCTAAACCCATCTTTCTACCTCCTATTTTCAGTTAATGAATATAAAATACTTGCTGTATATGAAGTTTTATTGCAATCAAGTTTATTTCCAAGTCACAACCGCTTCTTTTCTAGGTACAGTTCTTAAATAATTAACTTTTGGATACCCAACTGGCATACAGGCAACGATTTTTTCACCCTCTTTTAGTCCAATAAGTTCACCAATTGCACTATTCTGCTCCGCTGCTTTTACAAGGAATCCACAATAGAACGTACCAAGCCCTAATGCATTTATCATAAGTTCCATATTAGATGCCGCGAGTCCACCATTAATTTCCCATTGATCAGAAGATTTTATAATAACCACGGCTGGTGCATTGTGAAACAACTTGTCATTTTGTTGCGGGTCCTCCATATGCTCTCGGTACATCTTTGAAAAGAGCATTGCATATTTCTTATGTTGTATAGACAAATCATCGCCACCAGTTTTTAACATGTACTGACCCATATTATGTAATGTTTCAAAAGTTATTGCTTTTAATTCAGCAATAGATTCTTTAACAACTGTGTAAGAGACATCTTGAAGATTCGTTGCTGTTGGGGTAAACCTTCCACTTTCGATTATCTTTAAAATTTTGTTTTCCTCCACCACTCTGTTTCTAAACTGTCTTGTACTTCTTCTAAATTTTATTGCATTCAGTAGATTTTCTGGTTGAAGAGAAAACGATGAGTCCAAATAGGGTTTTACGTCTCCCATGTCGTAGGACTTGCTCACCACAGCTTCAGCTGGACAAACAGCAATACAATGTCCGCAATCATTACAATCTTTGTTACTTGCAACCGCTATATTTTTAACTAATTGTATGTCCTGCTGACTGCAGTCTTTTATGCAAAAAAAACTACATCCTGTACATTTTTTTGAATCAATCACTATCATATTTAGTCCTCCTATTTCTATAACTGTTTGATCGATAACAATGTATATTGAAAGCGTCATTCATACCTTGTCTATAACAAACAAATGTCATTTATACAATATACTCAATATTAATTATATCGAGTTTTGTTTAAAAAATATCCAAACAATCACTTTGGATTGTTTGGTTGAACTACACGACTAGAACTATTTATTAATACTGTCTTTTATTAAATCATCTATTGTTGTACTTTTTAGAGAAGCCTTCATTGTGTCTTCTACTTGATTAAGAGCAGTTGTCATACTTGACACTATTGCTTCTGCTTTTTCATTTGCAACATTTATAGTCGCTTCCTTGAACAATGGCTTTTGATTCTCAATCGAAAGAAATATATCTAATAAGGTTATATCTTTCGGACTTTTCTTTAGTAGAATACCACCACCTGCACCCTCTTTAGTTTCAACTATACCAGCTGCTAGCAAGTATTTAAGTAACTTGGTCACCGATGGTGAAGGAATGCCTAACTTTTCAGAGATATACTTAGTTGATAAATACTCATAGTGCCCTTCTTCCATTTTGACAGAAATATAAAGTACAATGGATATTGCTTGTGTAATTGCCAGTGAATATGACATTTGTCCCCCCCAGTAATTCTGTATCGTTTAACTATATATAATCTATATCGAGTTTGTTTTGTTGTCAAGCTTTTTGTTTTACATCATCACTTATTGTCCTCTCAACATGAATAAAACCACCATACAATAGAAAAGGGAAGCCAGATGTATTGGGCTTCCCTTTAGTATTGTAGCTCTATTTAGTTCTGAAAAATATGGAAGCCATTAGAGTAAGAAATCATTTTATGATTGATACTAATCTTGACTTACTAATGACGCTCTATACTCACTTAAATAATTCTGGTACCAGTTTCTAGTAAAGACCAAGTAATCTAAGCCATAGGAAAAGGTTGAGTATTCATGCCGTTCGGCAACTTCAAAAATATTACTTTTTACCTGATTGTAGTCATCAATTTTACGGTTTAAGTTCTCAATGATATTGGTAAGGATTGTAATGATTTCATGTTCTTCCATATATCTAAAGAAGAAAACTTTCCCAAGGATCTGTTCGTAGGATTGTATGTCTTCTATAGGAGAAATCATCCATTCCTTAAACAATTGTCGTCCTTCTTGTGTAACCGTGTATGTTTTCTTTTTTTTTATTTCCTATATAACTTTCATGACAAGTAATCACTTTTGACTGAGTTAGTTTTTTTAGAATAGGGTAGATGCTACCATAACTTGACTTGGTAAAATATGAAGTGCTTTTCTCAAGCTCTTTTTTTTATATCGTAACCAGTCATTCCCTTTTTTTTATTAAGATTCCTATAATAATGAAATTGAGCATAGATTGTCCTTCCTACTAATAGATTCATTGTAGCAAAGCAATAAATATCTGTAAAGTTATTCAATTATTATAGTGAGTTCTCCCAATCCTTGATTTCCTATAAAAGTAGCAGTGTCACCAGACTTCAGATGTGGTAGCTCAAGTTCATTTAGACACCCGCCTGCCATAGTGCCTAGACCAATGATTTCTCCAGAAACTAAACCTCCGTAGTTGGAGTAAGTTACCAATTGTTCTTCTATTGTCATGAAGTCTAGTATATCTTTTGGAGAACATGTGAACACTTCTTCTCCATTAACAAGGGCTCTAATAGCAAATTTGTTTGGATCAATATCAGTAACTAGATAACTGCTCCGAGCATTTAAATACTTTGATTTTTGATATCCTAAAAAAGATAGTCGTTCTTTGTCTTGAATAGATCTATCACTTATATCATTAAACATTAGATATCCCGCTATGAATGAATTAGCCTCATCAATGCTGATAGATGTACCCGTTTTGCTAATGACAACTGCTAATTCGGCTTCAATATCTAATAATTGTCCTTCATATGCAAGAGGAATAGTGTCTCCGTTAGTATAGTGATTAAGAGGATTTCCGTTAAAGAATCCAAATTCTTGAATTTCGTTATGTTCACTATAAAAGCTGTCGTTAGTAATCATATTGTATGGATCTAAAAAAAGAGTTTTGATGATTGGCATCCATCCTTTCACAGTAATACGTTTGCTGTTTCTATGATGTTGACTTGAGTTAGCTCCGTGGACGAATTTTGGTGGTGTTTCAATGAATGGGTGAATATTAACAGAGCTCGGTGCTAATAAAGTTGTTGGATGATGTGAATCCTGTTCAAGTTTAATCAGAGTCTGAGTGAGGGTTTTACAAGTTTCAATATTTTCAATTAGAGACATGGTATCTTTGAATAACTCAGACTCATGGCTGTAATGATATTGATACGAGGCTTGTAAAGGCAGTATTTGTTCTATTCCGTCGACTATGATAATAGTACCTAGAGTCGGTTGGAGGTCAGTGTCGGAATACACGCAGTACTTAAGGCTTTTCTCTGGGTTAAAGGGCATTTCAAGGTGAGTTGTGTCTGCAGGATAGCGTTTTGGTCCATCTGTGACCTGTCCTAAAATTACAAGTGATGTCCATAAACTGAGAATAAGGAGTAGTAATACTTTCAGTTTTTGGGGGGGGATAGTGATTGATTTCATAATATCTTTCCTTTCTATATATCGCTTCGATGTATCGCTTAGATATATATTAGAATGAAATATCAGACTTGTCAAATTGTTTTTCTCAATAATTCTTAAAATACTTGCAACAAAGTATAAAGTTGTAATGGCAAAAAATAAAAATGG
>JDSF01000157.1_pt1 | contig 48440 bp, 58 predicted proteins | sample 199441 | NCBI WGS metagenome assembly JDSF01 (sample SAMN02592751, study PRJNA231836) | bioreactor metagenome | isolation source: continuous culture bioreactor denitrification-DNRA | place: Germany: Bremen
TAATAAAAAATACTAATAAAAAAATAGCTGCAAAAACTCGATATCGTTAGGTATACTTCCCTCAGTATAAGTAATATCTATAATGCCTTTCAATTCTTTTAAACCTTGTTCATAATCATCTATCAAATAAGTAGTACACATACATTTGAAGGTTTTGATGATTTGCTTGTCGTATGTTGAAGCTTGCTCCATTATTTCTTCATTGTCAGTTATTAATTTATAAATACTGCTGGGATCATGTCTTTCATAATATAGAAATATCAAATCTAACATTTTTTTTAACTCTTAATGAAGTAGGTGATTCAACAATCCTCAATAAATAGTCAGAAGAAATACCTAATTTATTGGCTAATTGGCGCAATATAACCGAAGTAGGACATCTTTCACCATTTTCAATGCGTGTAATATAGGAAATGGAACAAATACCCTTTGCAAGTTGGGTTTTGGTCATGTTTCGCTTTAGACGTAATTCTTTTATTCTTTCACATATTTTTAAGTAGTAATTTCCTTCCACTATATATCCTCCTACGTTATGCGTTTTGAAATAATATGACTGTTTAGTAATTATAGTATCAATTAATACATTAACTTTCAAGCACAAAAAAGTCTGTATATTTGACAGTAGTCAAACAATTTGACAATGGTCAAGAAGAATTGAAGTGGAATTGCATGATGTGCAAGAATATTAAGAAGTAAGTATTAAAGTATGCAATTATTATACATTTCATTAATAGTAAGGAGGATTATATGAATCGTAGAGATTTTTTTGAAGAGAAGTGCTGTGGCAGGAGTAAGTGTTACAGCTGCCACCATTGCAATAAAGAATTTCAAGCCTAAAGGTGCTGAAGTTGGCGGATTGCTAGATAAGCAATATGATACCATTGACCACATGTTAAAGATTGATCCCAATATAAAAAGGTTCCATATGTACAACACAGCTTTCTGTAAGATGGAACTACATATAGCACAAATTAATCCTCTTCCAGCAGATAGTTTACTTGTTATGAAGCTTAATCAGATGATGGCTTCGATGCAAGAGGGGGAAGGACCCCCAGGTGAACAAGAAGGAGGGCCCCAAGATGGACAAGTTAGACCTGGATTTACACAATTAGATAATGCATTATCTGCTGGAGCAGGTGCGGTTGAAAGTTTTACAAGCACAGGAAGGACTCTATCAGGCGATTCTGGTTCGGCAATAGCCTTAAAAATGGGAAGTACTTGCCACTATCTCTTTATCGACAGCAAGATTTTTTTCTAGTGAATCTGGTATGCACCAAAAACATATATTTAAATCGAAGAAAGATGCCAGTTATGCGGTAAAAAAAGCCGCAAAACTATATGGTGCTGATTTAGTAGGTATTGCCCCTTTTGATGAGCGTTGGCTATATCAGACAGAAGTTTATATGCCTTTGGATTTTCAATCAGGGGAGACGATACAAGAACTTATGAATATAAAAAGACCTGTTAACTTAGGGTTCACACCCAAAAGTGTTGTGGTACTAGCATACGAAATGGATTATGAAGCCTATAAGACTCAACCTTCTGGGATAGGTGAAGCAGCAACCTCAGTTGGTTATAGCAGGATGGCTGAAAATTCAATTAAAGTTAAAAGCTTTCTTAAAGCATTAGGATATCAAGCACATCATGCAGGGAATGATACAGGATTATCTGTTCCTGTTGCTATTCAAGCAGGCCTTGGAGAAGGTTCAAGAATGGGACTTCTCATTACTAAGAAATATGGTCCTCGTATACGTTTAGCTAAAGTATATACAGATCTAGAATTAGAATATGATAAGCCCATATCATTTGGTGTAAAAGAGTTTTGTGAAATATGCCAAAAATGTTCAGATGCTTGTCCATCAGGATGTTTATCAAAAGTAGCAAAGACGTCTTCAACAGAAAATATACCTCATAACAACTCCAATATGATAGGAGTGGATAAATGGTTTAATGATGCAGAGAAATGCTTTGCTTTTTGGGCTGAAAATGGTAGCGAATGTGGGCTTTGCATAAGTGTATGTCCCTATAATAAAATTGATGAGTGGCATCATAAGGTGGCTCAGGTGAGTGCTGAAATTCCAGGGCTTCGAAACGTAGCACGTCATTTAGATGAAATCTTTGGCTATCAAAAGGGAATAATCGATAAAAAAGATTTGACAGAATATTGGTACAAAACCATATAGAAAGTGTGTAAGATCATGGAAGGTGTTGTAAGTTTTACAATTGGACAATATAAAGGGTTAAATAGAAAAAGAGACAAGGTGGTTGTGACAGATGAGGAAATGCAGAGTGGTCTCATGGAGATGATAGACCCTTATCTGAATAGGGTATCCAAAAAATAATGGTATTACCACAGGTGACTATATAGAGATGTCTTATGAAATGAAAGATAAATATAATCATGATGTATTAAAAGGAAAACGTGAGAATTATTGTCTAAGAATTGGGTTCGGTTATTTTATTCAGGGTTTTGAAAAGCATCTTATGGGAAAAAGAAAAGGTGATACCGTAGAATTTAGTATGTGTTTATCAGATGATTATAGTATGGAAGCTTCACATAATGACAAGGTAAACGTACGTGTTTTTTATAAAAGATGTTAAGCATAAAACATTAATATATATGACGGATGCATATATTCAAACCCTTCAATTAGAAAATATTAGAACCGTAAAAGAACTAAAAGCCCAAGTGAGAACGAAAATATATTGGGATAAGCTAAGTCTACAAAGGGAAGCTCTCATTAATGAAATTGTGGGTAAGATATTAGATAATTGTAAGATTGTGTATGATGAAGATATGGTTAATTATTATGCTCATCTTGCTACTGAAGAATACATGAATAAGCATCTAAATCAAACACTGTTAGGTAAGGAAGAATATAAAATCTATCAAGACAAAATAAAGGCTCACTATAAAGAAGAAACCCAAACAACACTATTAGAGCTAGCTCTATTTGAGGATATTATTGAAAAAGAAAATATTGTTGTGGATGAAGAAGAAAAGGTGGTAGCAAAAGAAAAATATTGTATACAAAAGAAAAAATTACCAATGAGTGTGAATATAAAAGAAATAGAAAGGAGTTTGCTATATCAAAAAAAAGTTCTTGAGCTATTAATACTAGAAAATATGGACAAGGAGGATAAATAATGTTTAATTTTTTATTAGGCGCATTGTTTATGTGGATACAAGTATCCATGCATAAGGTTTTAACCAAAAGAGACAAAGTCAAATTATGGTTAAGTCATCTATTGGTTTTAATCGTTAACATTATCGTGATATTTTCCATAGCGTGGGCATATGCAAGTATTCTTGAAGGGGAAATACAAGCAGCTATGATGGGTCTAACCATATTTGGGGGGGGTATTGGCATCATTATTGCTAGTATTTCTAAAAGGATTATTTTGATAGAAGATAAACAAAGTATAGAAGGTGAAAAAAAAGGATGAAAGCGAATATAAAAAAAATAGTATATGCACTTGCCTTTTGTGGGATGATTGCCATATTATTACTCAATGGGTCTAAAAATAAGATGTTAAAAAACGAAGACTCATTTTTAACCAATTACCAAGAATTTAATCGTTATAACAAGGTTGATAGTACGCCTCTTGTTTATGAGGTATTTATGAACCAAGATAAAATGGGATACTTGGTTTTTTGAAAGTGCATATGGTTATCAATCAAATATAACCATTGCAACGCTTATTGATATGAATCAAATCATTCTTAGTGTGAAAACATATGCACAAAATGAAACACCTGCCTTTTATAATAGGGTAGAAAATGGAAAGTTTTATAAGAATAATTTTATAGGTCAAAAAAAAGCAGATAATGGATTTTCCATTGGACAAAACGTTGATGCTATAACAGGAGCCACTTTTTCGTCGGATGCCATAACAAAAGCTGTACATAAAGGGGTTAGTTTTGTAAGTAATAAGTATTTTGGTGTGTCTATTCCATCCCAACAATCTTTTAAATTTGGTGCCGTTGAAATCAGTTTAATTATCCTATTAATCATTGTAATCATAGCCTATAAAACTAAAAATAAAAAGTTACGATACTTAGCACTGACCTATTCCATTATCATTTTAGGATTCAAGTTTAGCACCTTTATTTCCTATTCTTGGTTTGTATCCGTACTAACATTAAAATTTCCAAATATAGCGGATAATCTAAAATGGTACTTATTAGTAGGTGGCGCCCTCGGGTTTATCTTAATTACTGGGAAAAACTTGTATTGTGCTTACATATGTCCTTTTGGAGCGTTGCAAGAAATCGAATACCGACTTGGTAAATTTCATTTTTTCAAAATAAATCCTAAGGTGAGAAAAATATTATCACTTATGCCTGGAATAATAGCCTATTTTGCATTTGTTATGGCACTCACAAGTCATAAATTAGGTGGTTTAAGCTATGAGCCTTTTTTCATTAATATATGGTCAAAGCGGTATTGATGTGCAATGGATTTTATTACCTGCTGTTATGCTATTTTCATTGTTTATCACGCGTTTTTATTGCAATTTTGGTTGTCCTGTAGGTTTTGTTTTGGGGCTTATACAGAAATTACGGAAAAAGGTGGTGAAAGCATGTACAAAAGTAAAGATCAAGGGAGAATTAAAATCAAAAACAAAGTCAAACCTAAAAGCAAGTTAGGCATGTATGATTATATGTTTATTGTTGGTGTTATCATGATTTCAATTGTTTCCATTGCTACAATATGGATCAATACCAGTATCCAGTAGTACCCAATAATATTTCCCTAAATTATAGGAACTTTATATTATTTTAATAATGTGAGTCATAAGTGTATTTTAAAATAGGAGGTCTAATATGTTTGGAAGAATAGGTTTTACAGAAATTTTAGTTATATTGGTAATAGGGCTTTTACTTTTTGGACCAAAGAAATTACCAGAATTAGGTAGAAGCTTTGGAGAAACCATTGCACAATATAAAAAAAAGCTGCATGTGGAAAAGATGATGGATTAAGTAATGTAGAAAAAAAAGAAGGAAGACAAGTAACATGTATTAACTGGCAATCCATAGATACAAGCTTGGAATTTTCTATTTTAATAGCCCTATAATTTCTTGACATAAAAAAAACTCCAAAGTAAAGCATCTAATTTTAATTAATTAGATGTCTACTTTAGAGGTATCATATCACATTGTCAATAGCCTTTTTCTAAGGCGAATTCAGAATACCAAAGACTCACAAGAGGTAGGTAGTTGAGCTAATCAGCTACCTTTTATTGGATTATAATCACATCCTTACGTCCTTAGATTTCAATGTAAGTGTTTCCATCTAATGGAATGAGAAGCTGAATATAAGGCAGCTCATCTTCTTTTACTAAACCAACTGCATATAAGGAGTAGAATGCATCAGAACGTAATCTTATATTAGGCACATACAAGATAGTTTGGTCTGAACCAGAAGGCTTAAGCTCTACAGAGTAAGTCTTTGGAACAAGGCTTCTATAAGAGGATATTCCTTTGTAATTAACGTTGTTAAAGAGTGTGGTACCTTCATCTGATACAATATCCAGAGGCATTGAATCGGGTGAAAGATTAACAAATCTTAACTTACTCTCGTCAGATTTCAATGGTTCACGAGGATCTTCAATAGCATAGAGTTCTACATTAGGAGCTTCACCAATTACTGCGAAGGTGGCTATATATTTCTCGGGAATTAAGACCTCTTTACTGATAATTGCTTGATCGGAATTATTAGCTAGATAAACGTTTATTGTATGTGGACCAGGCATTAAGGGTAGATAAGGTGTAAATTCTCCGTAAGATAATTCATCAGCCATAATATTATCCTCATCAGAATAAATATCTACTGGAGGTGCTTTTGGAGATGCGTGCAGTAGCCTAATGTAAGATGTTGTTTTATCGTACACAAAGTCACCACCTAATTATAAAGTTAATATAATATATGAATATCTGGGACAAAGGGTTACTATAAAAGCTGTACAAGATAGCTTATTTGAAGCAAAAATAAATGTAATTAGATTTAAGAATAGGGCGTAGAAATAGGTTTCATATTTTGTGCCATGACTTTGTTTGCTTGCAAGGACAAAGTCACAACAAAAGTGGAAAAATTTATTTTCACACTTGAAATTCATAAGGATTCAGTAAAAAAAGTTGAAATCTCTATTACAAGAATGGTATAATGACAGAGTATTTTACTGTAGGAGAAAGGAGATAGACATATGCTACAATATGATGATAAATTATATAAGAAAGTAAGTGGATCAGGTAAGGCAGGTATTGCCCTTGGCATTATAGCATAGTAACAGGAGTAGCTATTGGTATTGTTTCCATTATTTTTGGTGGTATACTACTCAATGCTCGTCATAAATTAATCGACTAATTCCCAAAGAAGCCATATAGAGATTCTTAAGTAAACACTACAACTTATTATCTATCTTAGCATATAATGATATTAAGTTGTTAGTAGGGGTGAGAATTTGAGTCGTAAAGTTAAGGTTCATAATTATGATATGGTTATGAAACAGGGTTCGAGAATGGATGGACGTATCATCATTAAAGATATAGCAAGAGATCAGATTCAGTGTTCATTTGATAAAGAACCGGAAAATGGAAAAGTAGAATTAACAACTAACGGTTATTGGTCGTATGTACCCAAGAAAGAATTTGTTGGTCAAGAAGAATTCCGTATAAAAGTGTTCATATCTGGTGTTGGTGAAAAATACTCCACAATTAAGATAGATGTAGAAGAGCAAGAATTAAGTACTAAGATATCGAAGTTTTTTACAATTTGAAGAGAAACTTAATATCGATAATTACGAAGATGAAATTGTTGAAATCAGACAGATTGAGATTATAACAACTATTCAAAAAAAGGAACACATGAATAACCATTTTAACCATACATCGAAGCTGAAATTAGAAGGTACTGTTAAATACATTATTCATTATGATGTAGGGCTTGTTCCAACTGAGAAACGATCTTTTTGGATGGATGAAAGTTCGGAACAAACGGGTGATTTTGTAGCTGAAAAACAAGTTCAAGTGGAAAAAGATGTTCCATTTAAGACGGAAATGGATTTAGGGGACTTAGCTATAGAAGAAGATGAGATAGAGATTGAAAATGAGATAAAATATCAGAGTTATCGTCTTATCAACTATGATGAAGTTCATCATTATTGTGCAGTTGAACTCTATATAGATAATTAATGTACAGCAACAACTGTGCATGTTGCATACTGTCGACAGAGTCGTCAGTATGACAGCTTTTTTGAAAAGCGCTTAGTTCTCATAATATAGGTAAAAGCCAAGGATTGCGTCGTATAAGACATACGTAGAATTCTTGGTTTATGTAGCATTGAAATCAGCGTTTTTCAATAAGCTGAAGTAAGGCACAGTATACACTGTACCTTACTTACAATTCTGAGGAGGATTTTGCTTGACAAGTTTTACTTGTCCGTCTAATTGACTAGCAATTAAGTCTAATATATGTTGTCCTAATTTAATATATGTACTTGTCTATATAAGTGTTACAGTTTATAGAAAATTAATGGATAATTATTTGAGGTGACTACATGCATAGAAAATTTGAAGGGTTTTTGTCCATTATTTTGGGTATTGTAGGATTGATATTATGGTTAATACCGAGTGCAGGGATTTGCGTCAGTATTCTAGGTTTACTTTTAGGTATGAAAGCTTATGGGTCCCTAAGTAAACATCTAGGAATATCTGGTATTATCATTAATGTTATTGCCCTTATTTTAACGGTCTTAAGAAGTGGATTAATAGCCCTATTTACTTAGAGAAAAAGGATTAGTTTAAAACTAGTCCTTTTTTTGTGCTTTTTTAATGGATTCGTTCTATGGTGCAGCAAGATAAAACAGAAGAAAAGTGTGAAAATAAAAATTCCATTCTTGTTGTGACTTACCCTTGTAATCAGACAAAATCATGTTGCAAAATCCGAATAATACAAACAAAATTTGGAATAATAGTAATAATTACGTAGATAGTTGACTGGCTGGTTGTGGAGGATGAAACAATATGAAAAGTCGAGTGATTTTGAGTGTGCTTATAGTATGTACTTGTCTGACAGGGTGTTGGAATTATCAAGAGATTGATGAAATTGAAATTGTATTAGGCATAGCAGTAGATACCGAATATGAAGATCTTCAAAAGTCCGATAGCCAATATAGACTTACATATGAGATTGTTGGCTTAGAAAGCCAAGAAGGTCAACTTGAAAGTCTTACTGTAGAATCTATTGGTGATACCGTTTTTCGAGCTATTCGCAAGATGATAGAAAAAAGATGGAAAACGAGCCTATCTAAGTCATATCAAGGTTCTTGTCATAAGTGAAGAATTAGCAAAATTAGGTATAACTGAAATATTAGATTATACCATGAGGGATGCAGAATATAGACCAGATGTTCATGTATTGGTATGCAGTGATGTAGATGCTGGACAACTCTTTCTAAAAAAGCCAAAGAGTACAGTTGTGAGTATGAGCTTGAATGAGGCTCTTCAGAACCAAAAAAAAATTGGTACATTTGAATCTACGACAGTATGGAATGTGATTGAGAAAATATCCAAAAAAGGATTTGAACCTGCTATTCCACTGGTAAGTTTGGCAGAGGAGAATGGTGAACAAGCCCATAGAATTTCTGGCACAGCGGTGTTCAAAGGGGCCAATATGGTAGGAAAACTCACAGCTGATGAAACCTTATACTATCTATTTATTGATAATGAAATAGACAATCAACCCTTGTCAATGGAATATGTATTTGGTGATAAAGAACTAGGGCATGTATCCCTTGAAATATTTAAAAATGAAACAAAGCTGACACCCGTTGTTGAGGACGATAGTATTAAGATGAAGATAGATGTAAAATGTGAGGTGGCTATTAATGAATTAAGTTCAACAGATTTTGATATTTTAAGTGAAGAAGATCGTGAAGACTTAGAAGATGCTGCTTCTGAAAAGATAACAGAAGGTATTAAGGATGTAATCAATCATGTGCAAAAAGAGTATAATAGCGATATATTTGGCTTTGGTGACCTCATTAAAAGAAATAAGAATAAGGTATGGAAACAAATCGAGGATGATTGGGATGTTCTTTTTTCGGACTCTGCCTGTTGATATACAAGTAGATGTCAAAATTAAACGTTCAGCATTATCGGCACAACCAATTAAAATAGATGAATTCTAGAGCTAGGAGTGATTAGATGAGTAGTAAACCCAAACCCCTGAGCAAAATATTAAGTGAGAATATCAAATTATTTAAGGATGATTTTATAGATGATGAGAGTATCGTCTACCGTGAATTTGAAAATGAAAGTAGTAGGAAAAAAGTTCTGTCTCATCTATGTAAAGGGTATGATTAATGATGATGTTATGACGGAAAATATTTTTAAACCCATCATGAGCGAAAAGATAAAAAGACATGAAAATAATCCAGACTTTGTTGATTACATTATCAATCGTATTACATCAGTTAATGAAGTTGAGAAGTGCCGTGATTATACAGAATTGGTTGAAAAGCTATATATCGGAAAAAGTATTTTATTTATCGATGGGTTTGCAGAAGCAGGTATTTTAAATACTTTAGAATGGAAAACACGTAATATTTCAGAACCTATTTCAGAAACAATTATTCGAGGACCAAGAGAAGGATTCAATGAGGTAATTTATTCAAATCTTGCACTCATTAGACGGAGAATCGTTAACAAAGATCTGAAGATAAAGTTCAGGCAAATTGGTAATGTGACTAAAACACAGGTGTGTATCTGCTATATAGAAGGCATTGTCAAAGATAAGATGGTTAAGGAAATTGAAAGAAGACTAGATAAAATTGAAATTGATGGAATTCTAGATACAGGTTATATTGAGGAATTTATAACAGATGAGTCCATGTCTCTCTTCAAAACACTCTACAATACTGAGCGACCGGATACAGTCTGTGGAAAGTTACTAGAAGGTCGAGTAGCCATAATATGCAATGGGTCACCATCTGTTCTTACAGCGCCTTTTTTATTCCTGGAATATTTTCAAGTAGATGAAGATTACTACCAGAATTACTATTTTGCTACATTTAATCGTTTACTACGCTATTTGTCTTTTTTTTCTTACAACAAGTGTACCAGCACTATATATTGCTTTGATTAATTATCATCAAGAATTGATACCAACGCCTCTTTTACTAAGTATCTACGAAGCACGACAAGGGGTTCCTTTTCCAACGTTTTTAGAAGCTCTGGTGATGATTATTATCTTTGAATTAATACGTGAATCCGGGATTAGGATATCCAAATATAGTGGTTCTGCTATTAGTATAGTTGGAGCCCTTGTTGTTGGTCAAGCTGCTGTCCAAGCAAGATTAGTTAGTCAACCTATGATCATCATTATTGGTATTACAGGTATATCAAACTTCTTACTACCTAAGATGGCCAATGCCACAATATTTATCAGAATAGCATTTGTATTACTAGCTTCCTTTTTAGGGTTATATGGTTATATATTTGGGGTAATTTACTTGTACTTGCATCTTTTCTCTATTAGAAGTTTTGGCATGCCTTATATGCTGGATATGAATTCAATAGAGGATATGTCTGCTATTAAGGATAGCTATATTCGAGCACCATGGTGGTTTTTAGACATTCGAGGTAGACTTGTATCCAAAAAAAAGAAATCGAAAGAAATCCATATGATATTGAGACATTTTGGATGAGAAAAAGGTGATTCCATGTATATAAAGGCACTCATTGTCATCATTATATTTGCCTTGATTGGCATTACAGAAATTGTCCCTTTGATTCGTGATAAAAAAGACGAAGGAATTGGTCATTTACGTTATGTTTTTTGGAGTAGCCTTCGTACTCAGCATACTCTACAGTGTAGGTGTCCAATTACCACAGGTTTCAAAAGGTATTAATGCAGTTATCGAAACTTTATTCAATGTGAAATCAAAATAGCTGAAAACAAAAGATGTGGTGATGGTATGAGAAAAGAAATTCTGTCCAGTCGTCAAGGTATTAGCATGATGATACTTTTTATATCGGGTAGCTCATTGGTGTTAGGTTCAGGGCAAGAAGCAAAAAAATGATATCTGGATTGCACTATTATTAGGCCTTGCTACTACATTTTTAATTGTCTTTATGCATGTGCGTATACTGAAGCAATTTCCAGGCAAAAAATCTATATGAAATCATATTATCAGTATTTGGCAAAATTATTGGTCGACTCTTGTGTTGTATTTTTATATTCTATACCTTTTATCTGGCAGCCCTTGTATTAGTCAATTTCACCATGTTTATAAGTGTCATTGGTTTGGAGTTTACACCGGTAGAGGTTGTATCCTTTTGTGTTATAGTGCTCGTGATTATCGGTGTTAAAATGGGTGTGGAAGTTTTAGGAAGATGGTCCGAATTTTTTTTGTTCGGTTTTTTTTATATCCTATTATACTATTAATTATTCCATTCATGTTATCCATGGTTGAGGCTAATCATCTAAAACCTATATTAGCAGAGGGAATTTCACCTGTATTGGATGGTGCTCTGAGCGTTATAACCTTTCCTTTTGCAGAAATTGTTATTTTTTACAATGATCTTTGGCACGAAAGATGTTATTCGTCATCATAATATTAAGAAGGTTTTTTTTATGGGGGCTATTATTAGGTGGTTCTTTGATTGTGGTTACAAACGTTACATCATATCTCGCATTAGGTGCTTCGCCTTTACAAGTAGTTATTTTCCCATCTATTCAGCTGTAAGTCGCATCAATATAAAAGATATCTTAGAACGTGTGGAGATTGTTATTGCCGTATCCTTTTTACTTGGCGGTTTCATTAAAATATCTGCCTGTGTATTAGCATGTGGTAATGGGCTGGGGAGCCTTTTTTAATTTAAAGGATTATCGCTTTTTGGTGACCCCCCTAGGGTTATTAATTATGATTGTCTCATTAACGACTTACGATAGCATTATGGAGATGGTTGCAGCTCTTCCAGGTTTTCGTTATGTCGCGATACTTGCACAGATAATATTACCCTTTTGTGTATTAATTGCTTTAGAAATAAAACTTCTTATTCAAAAAAAAGAAATCCAGTAAAGCATCATAATCCAGGTGTAGGAATGGTGAGCCTATAAAAGAAGTGATAACAAGTTACAGTGGTCTTGTTAGACATTCAAGTTGTAGTTGCGTCACTAGGGTGGTGATTATATGAAAACAGTAATAACAAATCGACAAGGAATGGGTCTAATCGTACTCATGATGTCCGAAACAATGGTCCTAGGATGTGCTCAAGAAGCAAATTCGGATATATGGATTTCTATTATACTAGCACTAGGCGTTGGGTTACTATTAGCATCCATGTACAGTTGGATCTTATTACAATATCCAGGCAAAAAATCTATATGATATTTTAGTTGTTGTTTTAGGTAAATGGTTAGGTAGTGCAATAACTGTGCTTTATGTCTTGTATAGTTTATATGTAGGTGCGTGGGTACTCATCAATTTTGTCGTATTTACTAATACTGTTGGACTTGTAGGAACACCAGATATTATTATAGCATCCATGGTTATCTTTTTAGTTATAGCAGCTCTAAAAAGGGGAATTGAAGTTATGGGCAGGTGGTCAGAGTATTTTTGTGAAATTTATATTATTTATGTCTGCCATAATGTTGATCTTTATGTTCCCCATGATCCAGGTGAATAACCTTAAGCCAGTTTTAGCAGATGGGTGGAAACCTGTGTTAGAAGGAGCTTATACGACCGCAACATTTCCTTTTGCCGAAATAGTCATTTTTTATGCTCATATTTAATACCAAAATTGTTAGAAAAGAAAAAAAATATATACTCAATCTTAGTTGGAGGTTTAATTATTGGGGGTATCTTGGTATTTGTGACGAATGTGATATCGTTTGTAGAACTTGGTCAATTTGCATTTTCTACCAGTTATTTCCCTATTTATGCAGCCGTTAGTCGTATAAGCATTGACGATATTTTTTCAGCGAATAGAGATTGTCGTTGCTGTGGCTTTTATTATGGGAGGATTTATGAAAGTTACCTTGTATGTATTGGCTGGATGTGAAGGTATTAAGAAAATCATGAAGGTAAATGATCACAAGTTTATGGTGACACCAATCTGTATTTTGGTACTTATAGTAGCTCTTACCATGTTTGATGATATAATGGATTCCATTACTGAGTTGACATATTATAACTATATAGCCGTTCTTATGCAAGGAATTATTCCTGTTATGATTGCTATTATTTCCATTATTCAATTAAAAATTATGAAAAAAAAGTTCTTAGATGGTAAAATTTTGCATAAGATATTGCTTGAAATTATATCCCATAGACTGGTTAATATTGGGGGGTATGGTATAATAACACTTAGGTTTACAAGTCATAAAATGTACAATAGAATTTGGGGGTCACAATGGAAACGAGCGATTCAAATAAAATGCGAAAACTATATTTGTTTGTGGGTTATACATTATTTATTTTATATTTAATGTTGTTAATAGATTTGTTGTTTTTTTGATGTGAGATATGGTAGGAGTGTTGGAGAAAAAAGGCTATAATTTAGTACCTTTTAAAACCATTAAAAATTATATTAAATACAGGCATGTGATTATGGATATAACCATAACCAATATTGTGGGGAATGTATTGGCTTTTGTGCCACTAGGATTCTTTGTACCCACTCTTTGGCGATGGGCTAGATGGCTGATTATTACAACTGTATTTTGTGGTTTCATGAGTTTTATTGTTGAGGCCATTCAGTTTAAGTATTCAGTAGGTAGTTTTGATGTAGACGATATTATTTTAAATACAATTGGTGGATTGATTGGCTATATCGTCTATAAAATATGCAGGCTTTTCTACAGGGGAATATTCAAGACAATATAAAGTTATAAAAAGTAGGTAGATGGATAATGGATGATAAGAAAATTACGTTGCGACTTAATAATAAAAAACAATCAGGATTCGGTATTAGTTCATTTGTACTAGGTGTATTGGCATGTGTACTGTTTTTTAACAGCCGTTGGTATATCGGCATTTGCAGATAGAGGCCTTACAGCAATTGTTTATAGTATAGGCATTATGGGTATTCTAGGAACACTTGTGAGTGTCATAGGTATACTATATGGTTTCGTTGGAGAATCTTCAAAGGATACATTTAAAACTTTTGCTCATATTGGCATAGTCATGAATCTAATGATGCTGGTTTTACATGGATTCGTTATTTATAATGGGTATTTTAGTTAATGAATAAAGTTATTATAAATTAGGACAATATTGATACATATAATAAAAGGATTGCCTTATGTGCTTAGATGAATCTACGCATCTTTAAGGCAATCCTTTATGGTATAGATTTATTGAATAGCTTTAGCTTTCCTTAGTCCTGCAATAACAATTTCTGCTATGAGTAGACCAACAACGAATTGTACTACATTCCATGGGATGGAGAAAATAGGTACGATATGATTACCCATCATGAAATAAGAGGCTATATAATAACCAAATACCATGAACGTTCCTGCAATCACAAAGCTAAAGGTGTAAGCTGGTCTGAATTTTATATCATTATATTTTGCAATGATATAGGATGTAATTAATATACTCAAAGGAATAAGTAAGGTAACCACTAATAATTGAATTTGAACTTTATCGGTTAATTGAAGCAGCTCATCTTGTGATGTAAGCTCTAACTCAGTTAAGAGTTCAGTGCTTATAGCAGAGGACATTTTTATGTTTTTCGTTAATATACTGTGAAGAAACACATTAAAACCTGCAAAACCACCTGCAAAAATAATGGATAAGGTTGTGTAGATATTTTTTCTGTTTTTCTGGAGAATACATAGGCCTATAATAGCTCCCATAAGGCTTTTATAATCAGTGTTGGAAGAGCCCAATGGGTGTATCCGCCGAGAATATCAGCAAAAGCAGAACCTACGCCGGCTGCAAAAGCACCGCCTTTCCAACCTAAGATAATGGCAGCAACAAATATCATACTATCCCCGAGATGGACGTAACCATTGGTAAAGGGGACAGGAATCTTGAAAAACAATGTAGCAATGAGAACAAGGGCTGTCATAAGTCCTGTATAGATTATTTTTATGAGCCAATCTGTAGAATTATATTGTTTGTTCATTGTAGAGATCACCTTGCCTTTTCACGTAGTTTTATATATACTATAAGATATGAGTGGATATATTAAAAGTGACAGTTTTACATAAAACGAAAGGGACAGTTTGGAAGGATGAGGTAGATGATGGACTTAATGCCTAATTTAGATATGGATAATAAACAACCATTATATGTTCAATTATATGGGTATATTCGTGAGGAAATAATACAAGGACGATTAAAACAAGATGAAAGATTACCTTCTATTAGGCGTCTATCGAACAGTCTTGCGATCAGCAGAACAACCATAGAAAATGCGTATCAACAGTTGCTCGTTGAAGGTTACCTCTATAGTTTACCCCAGAAAGGTTATTATGTAAGTGCATTTGATAAAACCTATGTGAATCATCACGAAACCCAATCCATGGAAAACCCACGAGCGATCATGGAAGATTCTATTCAATATGACTTTAAGAATGAATATGTGGAAGAACATAATTTTGATTTTAGTTTATGGCGTAAGTACATGAACCGTGTTCTTAATTATGATTCCCACAAACTATATAAAGCGAATCATATTCAAGGTGAAGAAGAGTTAAGGCAAGAAATTGTACGTTATGTAAGACGTTCAAGAGGCGTTACCGCTGAGCCACATCAGATTATTGTTGGAAGTGGTGGTCAGTATCTGTTGAATATTCTTAGTACACTGCTTAAGCAGATTCATATTCGAAAATGTGCTTTTGAAGATCCTGGCTTTAACCGAGCAAAGAATATATTCCTCCACAATGATTTTGACATTGTGCCTATACCCGTTGAAGAGCAAGGTATTAATCTAGAAGTGTTGAGAGGGTCACAAACAAAATTATGTTATGTAAGTCCTTCTCATCAATTTCCAACTGGTATGGTTATGTCTATTGATCAAAGAATTCAATTATTGAAGTGGGCCAGTGAAAATGAGGGTTATATCATTGAAGATGACTATAACAGTGAGTTAAGGTATTCAGGTAAACCAATACCGTCTATGCAGAGCTTTGATAAAGATAATCGTGTCATCTATTTAGGCTCTTTTTCCACAGTCCTTGTACCATCTATCCGCATAAGTTACATGATCCTACCCACTAGATTATTTGATTTATATCATCAGAATAAATACCGATATACACAGACTACGTCTAAAACTGAGCAACTAGCTTTAGCTACTTTTATGGGAGAGGGTATGTTTGAGAAGCATATTCGAAGACTGAAGAAGAACTATGCGAAAAAAAATCTAGCCATCATTCAAGCAGTGAAAAAATATATGGGTGATCGTGTTACCATTGGTGGTACAGATTCTGGATTACATTTGCTTCTAACCATCAAGACATCCCTTACGGAGCAAGAGATAGTGAAAACGGCACATGAGAGGAAAATGGTCTTATTTGGTATTTCAGAATACCGCATTGCACCTAGGGAAGAAAAAAGACCCTATTATCATCTTATCCTATCGTGGTATGCCTTCTGAAAAAATTGAAAAAGCGATAAAACTTCTAAAAGAAATTTCGTTAAAATAATTCCATAATTTATCATATTTTGGTAAAATGCCCTAATAATATGATGCCTATTGTGTTATAATATACATATGTGGGTAAAAAGAACTTTTATAAATTGGAGCGATTAATATGGATAAAAGAGCACTTCTAGTTAACGATTCAAGATTTGAAAGTCTAATACTAAAAGATATGTTAAATGGCCTAGGATACGATGTAGAATTGGCAGATGAATTTGATGCGATTTATGAAGCAGAACAATTTGAACCTCATCTTGTTATTGTGAATTATATTATGCGAAAAAATCAAAGGTGATCAACTTATTCGAGATATTAAGAGCAGTATACCAGAAAGTAAATGTTTACTGTCATCTAATGGAACAGTGAGTAGTGAACAGTTAGAAGATAGTGTTGATGGTGTACTACATACACCTATTTCCATGTTTACATTGAAAGATAGTTTGAAAAGAATTGGTGAATATGAAGAACAGGTTAATTTTCTAGAAAAAGACCATCATCAATCAAGAATGCTACACTTTTGCCCTTATTGTGCAAGCAGTTTAAAGGCATTTAATGAAGAAATTATTTTTTGTCCTTACTGCGGAAAATCCATGCAGGAAATACGCATTAAGAGCAATTAAATCAAAGAAAATGTTGTCATTTATTTGGGTAGCTTACGGGGCTACCTTTTTTTGTAATGGTGGGAAATTTCCTGTGGTCTATTGCTTCATAATATGTTAAAATGATGAGAAGATAGTTCTGAATAAAGTGGTGAAAGATTTCTTTATAAGAGTAGAACTATAGATGTTATGTCTAAGGGATAGACATATTATACCTAGGAGGGATTATATGGAAGAACGTACTTTATCTGTACAAGGACTTAATGCATTTTTTATCTAAAGTATTCATGTGGATGTTTATAGGATTATTGACAACAGCTGCTACAGCCTATTTTGTAGCTAATTCTAAAGGTTTAAAGAGTCTTATAAACGCTAATCCAGCTATTTATATTGGTTTAATAATAGTTGAGTTGATTCTAGTAGTGGTCATTAGTAAGAATGTTCTTAAGTATAGTTATCAAAAAGCAGTATCATTATTTTTATTATACTCATTAGTCAATGGAGCAACTTTATCAATCATCGTTGGTATGTATACTGATGCGACTATATCGACTGCTTTTATTATAACAGCAGCCCTATTTGGTGTCATGGCATTATACGGTACATTCACAAAGACAGATTTAACACCATTTCGATCATTCTTAATTATTGGTGTTGTAGGCATCATCATTGCCTCAGTGGCTAACATGTTTATGGGTAGCAGTCAGATGAGTTATTTAATTAGTCTTGCTGGTGTTGTTATTTTCGCTGGTCTTACGGCTTATGATATGCAGAAGATGAAGCATTACTATGCTTATAGTGTGAATGAAGGTGGAACAAAAGAAGGAAACATCGCTGTTAGTGGTGCTTTAACATTGTACTTGGATTTTATTAATTTATTTATTTTTATCTTACGTTTGGTAGGTAGAAGAAAGTAAATCAAATTTACTGTGGTTAATATCAGTAAAAGTTGACTATACATGACATGCTAAAACCAACTTAGTGTAATCAAAACATACTAAGTTGGTTTTATTAATGAGAATTGAGTTGTACACTGCACCCAAAGAGTGGAAAAAATTAAAAAAGTAAAATAGAAAAAAATTTTTAACAGTTGACATCCGATATTCAATGGTGTAGAATAACAGTAATTTAATAATTAAATTCGATGATTGAAAGTAGTAAGAATTGATTGTGATTATAGAGAGTCGGGGCTGGTGGAATCCTGATACCTACAATGATTCTGAATGGATTCATGAGAAGTATGGTGAACGCTAATTGAGTTAGTAGCTTGTACCGGTTTTCCTACGTTATAAGGATAGGATATGTTAGTATCTGAAAAGAGTTAAGCGCTTAGGTGGCATAACGAATGATAACTTCGTCCTAATTAGATTAGACGGAGATTTTTTGTTATTAGGAGAAGTTTAGGATAGAAGTATAGGATTATACCAATATCCAGCCATATGTGCTTAAAGTTGGGTGGTACCGCGAGTAACACTTCGTCCCAATAAATGGATGAAGTGTTTTTTTTGTACCCTTTTATCAAGATATTATGGATTAACATATCTCATTGAACTTTCGCAGTTTATTAAATTAATCGATTAGAGAGAGGAAGAGATAATATGAAACATGAATTTGGAAAATTTGGAGGACAATATGTACCAGAGGCAGTTATACTTGCGTTAACGGAGCTAGAACAAGCTTATAATGAGGCGATAGCTGATCCGTCATTCAAGGAAGAGTATCTTCAATATATGAAAGACTATGTAGGACGTGAAACACCTCTATATCTTGCAAAAAACATGACGGAAAAATTAGGTGGAGCCAAAATTTACCTTAAACGTGAAGATCTGAATCATACAGGTGCTCATAAGATTAATAATGCTATTGGACAGATTCTATTAGCTAAGCGAATGGGTAAGAAGAAAATTATTGCTGAAACAGGAGCAGGACAACATGGTGTGGCAACAGCTACGGCAGCGGCAATGTTCAATATGGAATGTGAAATATATATGGGAAAAGAAGATACAGAGCGTCAGAAGTTGAATGTATTTCGTATGGAGTTATTAGGTGCTAAGGTAGTGCCTGTAACAAGAGGTACTATGACATTAAGTGATGCAGTGGATGCTGCTCTTGAAACATGGGTGAAGCGCCTTGATGATACGTTTTATCTGTTGGGTTCGGCAGTTGGTCCACATCCTTATCCAACCATGGTTCGTGAATTTCAGAAGATTATTGGCGAGGAAGCCCTTAGACAAGTTATGGAAAAAGAGGGACGTTTACCTGATTATTGTATTGCTTGTGTAGGTGGTGGTAGTAATGCTATCGGTTTATTCCATGAGTTCTATCCTCATGAGGAAGTGACACTCATTGGTGTAGAGGCAGCAGGTAAAGGTGTGGATACGGATCAGCACGCAGCGACCATGACTCTTGGTAAGGAAGGGGTCATTCATGGTATGAATACCCTATATATTCAAGGCGATGAAGGTGAGATTAGTCCGGTATATTCAATTTCTGCAGGATTAGATTATCCTGGTGTTGGTCCTGAGCATGCCCATTATAAGGAATCTGGCAGGGCTAAGTATGAGGCGATTACAGATGAAGAAGCTGTAAGGGCTTTCTTATATTTGACTCAGACGGAGGGGATTATTCCAGCTATTGAGAGTTCCCATGCTGTTGCTTATGCCATGAAGTTAGCGCCTACTTTAAGTAAAGATAAGATTATGGTGATCAATTTATCAGGTAGAGGGGATAAAGATGTTGAGTCTATTGAAGGGTATATAGAGGCTCATGGAATACCTATTCATATCTAATTTGGAGGCTAGGAGGTGTGAGGATGGATATTGTATTAACAGGTGACCGACCTACGGGGAAGTTGCATATCGGGCATTACGTGGGGTCCCTTAGGAAGCGTGTGGAAATACAGGGGCAATATGATGAGCGTTTTATTATGATTGCGGATACACAGGCTTTGACGGATCATGCTCTTACACCTCAGAAGGTTCGGGATAATGTATTAGAGGTTATGTTGGATTATTTGGCGGTTGGGTTAAAACCTGATTTGAATAGGTTTTTTTATACAGTCTCTTGTGCCTGAACTTGCAGAGTTGACGATGTATTATATGAATTTTGTCACTTTGTCAAGGTTAATGCGCAATCCTACAGTGAAGGCTGAAATGGAGCAGAAGGGGTATGGGCAACAGATTCCTGCTGGATTCTTATGTTATCCTATTAGTCAGGCGGCGGATATTACGGCTTTTAAGGCGAATCTGATTCCGGTAGGGGATGACCAATTACCTATGATTGAGCAGACCAATGAAATTGTTAGGCGTATTAATCATCATTTTGGGAAAGAGATATTACTTGAATGTAAGCCTTTATTATCGAAAGTACAGCGTTTGCCTGGTATAGATGGAAAAGGTAAGATGAGTAAGTCACTTGGTAATGCTATATTTTTGAGTGATGGTAATGATGAGATCCGTAAAAAAAAGGTCATGCAGATGTATACAGATCCTAAGCATATTCGCGTTGAAGATCCTGGACATGTGGAAGGTAATGTTGTTTTTATGTATTTAGATGCTTTTGATCCTCGAGTGGATGAGGTTGACGCGTTGAAGGAAGATTATCGAAGAGGTGGTCTTGGTGATGTGATCATTAAAAAACGGCTAGTCCAAGTGTTGACAGATATAATAACGCCTATTCGTGAGGAACGATTGCGATTAGAAAAAAACAAACAGGATTTATTGAGTGTATTAAAAGAGGGAAGTGCTTATGCAAGAAGTATTGCAAATCGCACACTAAATAACATGAAGAAAATTCAGCGAATAACTTATTAATATAATGAAATTTGACATTTAAAACAATAAAAAGAAGCTGCAGATCCTATCTGTAGCTTCTTTTTATCGATTTGCTATTATTTAATACTTCAAAAATATGTTGAATTTTTTAGAAAATTGTGGTAAAGTGTAAGTATCAAACTAGTCTGATTATTAATCAATAAGAATTTTGTCTTCGAAGATTACCCTAGCAATTAAAAAATTTAAGAGGTGAAACGAATGAAAAGAAATTTAAGTATTAGAAAAAGCATCATATCTATGTGGGTTATTTTTTTTAGTAGCTATTTTTTTTCAGTAATTCAAATATATATGCTTGGGATAGTAAGGAGTATTCTAACGGACCAAGTACCCATACATTAATTGCTGAACAAGGTCTAATTATAATGAAAAACGATCTTCCAAAGGATTATGGAAGTAGTTTATTTAAGGATACATTATCGAAGTTTGAACAAAATATTGATAGATTCAAAGAAGGATCGGTTAGTCCTGATTTTGGTAAAAAAAACTATAGTATGTATCAAGATCACTTTTATGATCCTGATACTAAGACAAACTTTACAGCAAGGTATGATATTCCGTCTGTTATAGTACTAAATTATGTTAATGAAACTGCTTTATCTAGATTTCAACAATATTATGGAGAAGCACTCTATAAATGGAGACAAGGTTCTTATGCAGATGCGGTCTCTACACTGGGAATGGCATACCATTATCTTGCTGATCTTTGTGAACCACACCATTCCAGTAATGCTATAGGTGGGCCTTTTGAAGAACCTACAACGAAGCATACTCAATTTGAACAACAAGTTGAGGCTAATAAAGAAAGTTTTAAAATAAGCACTCTAAATAATTTTGGCAAATATGAGACAATGTTAGAAGAAGAATGTATAGCAGACATGATTCAATCAATAGCACACGATTATGCTAGACAGTCAAAACCCTATTACAATGTATTAATTTCTGATTATGATGCAAATTTTAATCATGTTGCAACTGAGACAATGAAATTAGCCCAAGAATCTGCCGCAAGATTTATTTTTAGATTTTTTAACAGATGCATCTAATGCCACTCCTATATCTGGTCAACAATCTTATACCCTTTCAGTTAATGTTAAAACTAAGGATGTTGATTGGGCTGGTACTGATGATTGGGTTTACTTTGGTGTAGAGTTAAAAGATGGTAGACTATATGAATGGGTTTTGGATAATTGGGGGAACGATTTTGAAAGAGGTAGTAATGGCAGGTATACTGTAACGTTCCCTGCTAGTTCTGGATCAGAAATTAACAGAGTTTGGATATGGAAATATAAACCTGCTGCACAAGTATCCGATGGTTGGCATATTCAAGACATTTCTGTATCTGGAAATGAAATTAATTTCTATAAACAAATCGACCATTTTATAGATAGTAATTATGGTTTCTATATGAAAGTATCAAATGGAGAGATGGAGCAACATCCTGTATATTAATATTAAGTTGTTTTAATCTCATAAAATGCCTAGACTACTTGCCAAGTCTAGGCATTAACATTATAATAGGGCTATTATTGTAGTTATGGGAGAGTGTACTATGGAATGGTGTAAAATTATAGTCGTGGACGATGAGTATCTACTAAGACAAGGTGTTATGCATATGTTAGATTGGGAAAAGTATGGGTTTTCTATGGTTGGCGAAGCAACCAATGCCACCCAGACCTTAGAACTTATAGAAGAAGTACATCCACATATTATCCTGTGTGACATTGTTATGCCTAATATTGATGGCATTGAATTATCAAAAATTATTAAGAAACGCTATCCTGATATTGAGATTATTATCTTAAGTGGCTATGATAATTTTGACTATGTAAAAACCGCATTTAAGTATGGTGTTGCTGATTATGTACTAAAACCTACCTTAACAGCAGAACAACTTCTTGATATCTTACTGCCATTACAAAAAAAAGTTTGTTACACCTATGCAAAGTATTGAGCGGTATGATGATATAGGCAAACAGATGCTTAGAATGCTTGAGGACCAAGTTATGGATGAGCATCTCTTAGAAGGATATTTTATCCATGATGATTTTACCCTGATTGGTTATGAACTATTAAACGACCAATTTGTGGACCATCATCTTGTTGAAGAAAAGATACAGCACGTATTCAAGGATTATCATATAGTTGATGTAGGGCAATCAGAAGAGATACATCTCTTTATTATTCATCATGATTACAAAGAACGGATTAAAATTAATCATAAATGGGAAGCATTAACCCATTATTTTGAAGCAAAGATTCTATCCGTTTTTTTTAATGAAAATAGATCGAGTAAAAGGAGTAGAAAATCTTTTGAGAGGATACAATGAATTAAAGCACTTATCTCAATATTTTTTTTATGGTTGTGAAAAACAACATATGAGTATTTCTTTAGGAAACCTAAAAAAGAACCCAGCCACTTCAATTTGATATACAAGGATTCATGAAAAAAGCAGCTACAGACCCAATTAGTGCCCTTGATAGCTTAGGAGAATACCTTAATGACTTAACTTACCATAATGGTTTAAAAAGCTCGGAGGTTAAGGCTATTGTTCAAAACAGTATTTATAATATCTTGAACAGCTTATTAGCGAAAGATGATCGATTCAAGGATATGAATACTAAAAAAAATCATGTTTTTTAACAAAATATCCATAGCACATACTCTGAAAGAAGTTATTATATCGTATCATGAAATCTACGACGAAATAAAGTCCCTCATTGGTACAGACACATCTAGTAAGATGATGAAAAAAAATTGTTGAATATATTGGTATTAACTATAATGAGCAAATAAGTTTGCAAGAAATAGCTAAGGAGCTTCATATCAGTTATTCCTATTTATCAGCCTATTTTAATCAGCATTTTAATGAAAGTTTTAATGACTATTTAAATGGAGTAAGAATTGAGAAAGCCAAAGAATTTCTTGTAGACCCAGCTGTTCAGATATCCTATATAAGCGAGATGGTGGGCTATTCATCACCAGGTTATTTTACCAAAGTGTTTAAAAAGCTAACAGCTGTGACACCATCAACCTATAGAAGGAAGAATATGAAATGAAAAGGAATAAAAGGAAGAAAAGAATATCATCTGATGGTAACATGCAGTTAACCTTATTTACAAAAATTGTACTGGTTACATTGTGTGGTATTGTCATATCAACGGCTCTAGTTGCCATGTTAACATTACGGACAGGTGAAGCACTTTACATGAATACATTCTCCACTTCCAATCAAAAAATTGGTGATCGTATGGTGGATGAATTGGAGAATCTTAATTATAAAGCTTATAATCTTATGGAAGAGTATGCAAGAAATAATAAATTAAAAAAAATTCTCAACGGAATATATACCTATGACTGAGCGTTTTGATAGACGTTATAGTTTGCAAAATGAGCTGTTTCGTATTAATACAGACTATGGTTTATCCATTTTTAATATATTTACAATAGGTGTTAATGGTAACTATTACACAGATAATTATATTGGTGTCACATCTAAGACTAGTCGAAGTATCATGGAAATGGATATTTATAATCGGTATAAAAAGAATCCCTCCATTACCTATCACTATATGGATAGAGGTCTTAATGGTTACGCATCCTCCGACCCCTCTGTTGTTATTACAAAAGGTCTAAGACGACCAGTTGACAACGCCATTTTCTGTGATATGTTTATTAGTATTAGTGAGAATGATTTTAGTCAGTTATTTCAAAAAAAATATATGGTACGAGGTAATGATGTTATTGTACTAAGTAAATATGGACAAGTCTTATCCAGTAGCATGAAAGCATATATAGGGCAAGAGCGAGAGGATATATTGGTCACCGTTAAGGATGCCATTAAACAATCAGAGGATGTAAAAAGTTCACTGGATGATAAGAATTATTTATTAACGGCTCGTTATATATGGGATATGGATTTTTATCTTGTTATTTTAACAGACACCAGTGTTGTAGCAAAAGCCTATTCCAAATCCAGTAGTTATATTATTCTATTTGCATCCCTTATAGCACTTGTGACCAGTTTCATCATACTGGTTATTACGAAAAGAACAACCAGTCCTTTGACCAAGTTGGTGAATACCATGGAGATGGCAACGGATGCTAATTTTAAAGAGAAAGTATCTGTCGAGGGAGGCTATGAGGTTAGGCGACTAAGTACAGCATATAATCAGATGGTACTTGAACTTGAGAGCTATATCGATCGGTTAATAGAAGAACAGGAGCAGAGACGACTAGCTGAACTATCTGCTTTACAGATGCAGATTAACCCTCATTTTATGTACAATACGTTGGCATCTATTAAGTATCTTGCTTGGCAAGGGGATAATCAGGCTGTGGATAAAATGATTAATGCTTTTATTGCACTCCTTCAGAATACCATATCAAAGACAGATGAGATGGTAACCATACAAGAAGAGATTGATAACCTAAAGAATTATGCCATGATTAATAGTATGCGATATGGTGAAAAAATTGGGGTATCTTACTATATTGATGAAAATGCACTGGCACTGATGATTCCCAAACTAATACTCCAACCTCTTGTAGAAAATGCGTTTTTCCATGCCTTTTCTAATAAAGGTAAAGGGGACATCAAAATATTTGTATCGTTGCTAAATGAACAACTAATATGTGAAGTTATTGATAATGGAGATGGGATGAAAGATTTACCCATTAAGAACAAAACGAGTTTTAAAACATATTGCAAAGGTATCGGTTTAGATAATATAAAACAGCGATTGAAGCTTGTCTATGATGAAAAAAGCACAATTAATCATACAAAGCACACCTCATATTGGAACATCCGTTAAGATAGTCATTACTATAACCCAATAGTAATGGCTATTATGCATATATTTATACGAGAAAATGCAAGGTTATCATAAACTATTACAAGTAATATAAAATAATTACCATTTTATAAGATCGAAAAGTATGTCCTTAGTGAATTTTTACTAGAGGTTAATAAACAATTACTAATGGATTTGTGAAAAAAGTTGATATACTATAGCAGTAAACGAAAGGAACGTTTAATGTAAGCTGTTTCTTAGGTAAATATAGTCGAGGAGGATTTTAGATGAAGAAGATAATAGGACTTGTACTTATTATGATGTTAGCAACAAGTGTATTAGCGGGATGTGGTTCTAATAAAACAGAATCAAAAGAGGATACAAGTAGTAAGAAAACAGAGACAACAGAGGATTCAGGTGACAATGAAAAGACCACATCAAGTGATCAACCAACTGTAGGGGTAACCATCTACAAATACGATGATAACTTTATGACATATACAAGAAACGCAATGACAGCTGCTGCAGAAGATAATGCAGAACTTATTATGAACGACTCACAGAATAACCAATCTACTCAAAATGACCAAGTGGATGTTATGATTAATAAAGGTGTAAAAGCGCTTGTTATTAACTTAGTTGATCCAGGTGCAGCACCAACAATTGCAGAGAAAGCAAAAGCGGCAGATATTCCAGTGATATTCGTTAATAAAGAGTATCCAGACGGTACAGATAAAATTGATTATGAGAAAACATGGTTCGTAGGTACACAATCTAAAGAATCAGGTGATATGCAAGGTAGACTTGTAGCAGATTCATGGAAAACCCATCCTGAATGGGATAGAAATGGCGACGGCGTTATGCAATATGTGATGTTAATGGGTGAACCAGGACATCCGGATGCAGAGGCACGCACGAAGTATTCAGTAGAATACATTGTGAACCAAGGTATTAAAGTAGAGGAATTAGAGAAGCAAACAGGTATGTGGGATGCTACAAAAGGTCAAGAGTTAATGACTACATGGTTAGGTAAAGAAGGTGACAAGATTGAAATGGTCATGTGTAACAATGATGGTATGGCCCTTGGTGTCATTGAAGCCCTTAGTGCAGATGGATACTTCACAGATGATAAATTTATGCCAGTAGTTGGTGTAGATGCTATTCCAGAAGCTTTAGATTTAATTGAGCAAGGCATCATGGTTGGAACAGTGCTGAATGACCCCTTAAACCAAGGTAAAGCAGCTATTCAAATGGCAATCAATGTTGCAGCAGGTAACGAACCATTAGAAGGTCTTGCCTACAAACTAGATGAAACAAAAGCAGTTAGGGTTCCATATCAACCCATAACAATCGATAACTTAAAAGTAGCTAAGATAGCTTATGGTATGAAGTAATTAAGTTAAGATGTGATGAATTGTGAGATGGGTATAACGATTCAAGGCTCTAAGATATATAAAAAAGCAAATAATAGCAGGCAAGGTTTCCTTTTGATAGGAAGCCCCCTGCTAAACTTTTAGGTGTGGTGATGACGATGAACGAACAAAATAAAAAGAAGAATTATGTGTTAGAAATGTTTGATATAACAAAAGAGTTTCCAGGTGTAAAAGCACTAGATGGTGTTCGCTTTTCCCTTAGAGAAGGATCCGTTCATGCACTCATGGGTGAAAATGGTGCTGGTAAGTCCACACTAATGAAATGCCTATTTGGTATTTTTAACAAGGACAGTGGAACCATCAAGGTATCGGGGAAGGAAGTCCATTACAAAAAACGCAAAAGAAGCTCTTGAAAATGGGGTCTCCATGGTTCACCAAGAATTGAATCAAGTACGCCAGACAAGAGTTGTCGATAATATTTGGCTAGGACGTTTTCCACAAAAGGGTATCATGGTTAATGAGAAGTTAATGTATAAGAAAACAAAAGAGATATTTGATGATCTTAATATTGACATAGACCCAAGAGATAAAATTGAAGATTTATCTGTATCACAAGCTCAAATGGTTGAAATAGCAAAAGCAGTTTCCTATCATGCCAAGATTGTTGTTATGGATGAACCCACATCTTCACTCACAGAAAAAAAAGAAGTGGCTCATCTCTTTCGTATCATTAATAATCTGAGGGAAAAGGGTGTAGGTATTATCTATATTTCTCATAAGATGGAAGAGATTTTAGAAATAGCAGACGAAGTAACGGTTATGCGGGATGGTCAGTATATTGCTACAGAAGATGCGGAGGACCTTACCACAGATAAGATTATTAAACTCATGGTAGGTAGAGATCTAACCCATCGTTTTCCACCTAAGAAAAACTCACCATCCGAAGTTATTCTAAAGGTGGAGAATCTTAGTAGTTTTTTTTGAACCTCAAGTGAAAGATGTGGATTTCGAGTTGCGAAAAGGTGAAATTCTAGGTATTGCTGGGCTCATGGGTTCAAGAAGAACAGAACTTGTGGAAACGGTATTCGGTATCCGAAAGAAAGAATCAGGTAAAATTCTATTACATGGTCAAGAAGTTAATAATGATAGTGCTAGGGAAGCCATTAAAAATGGATTTGCATTGGTAACAGAAGAACGTCGTAAGACAGGTATTTTCTCAGGTTTATCTGTTTACTTTAACAGCATTATTTCAAATATAGATAATTATTCAAAGGGTGGGGTTATCAATCATGCCAAGGCAAAAAAAGATACACAGTGGGTTATTGATAGTATGCGCGTGAAGACACCCTCCGACTCAACCCACATAGGTACTTTATCAGGTGGTAATCAACAGAAAGTGGTTATTGGAAAATGGCTACTAACAAGTCCTGAAATTTTACTGTTAGATGAACCAACTAGAGGTATTGATGTAGGTGCTAAATATGAAATATATCAGCTGATTAATGAATTAGCATGTCATGACAAAGGCGTTATTGTGATCTCCTCAGAGATGCCAGAACTCTTTGGTATTACAGACCGTATACTTGTTATGAGTAATGGACGACTAGCTGGATGTGTGGAGACGGCTTCGGCAACACAAGAAGAAGTACTTGCATTAGCGGCAAAATATATCTAAGAAAGGATTAGGAATATGGAAAAAATTATCGCAGAAATTCACATTTGATCGCAAAAAAAATGGGTGATTTCATCTTAAAATATGCCATTTATATTGTACTGCTTGTTATGATTGGGTTAATCATTATCAAAGATTCATCTTTTGTATCATTCCGTAGTTTATCCACTATTTTGACGCAAGCATCCACAAGGATGATGTTAGCACTTGGTGTGGGAGGTATTATCGTTCTTGCGGGAACCGATTTATCCATTGGTAGAATGGTAGGATTGGCAGGAGTTGTAGGAGCAAGTTTGCTACAGGATCCACAGTTCGCTAGAAGAGTATTTCCTAATCTTCCATCATCAGGATGGTTTGTTGTTTTTATTATCATTATGATTATTTTATTAGTCACTTTTGCTTCATTTATTAATGGTATATTAACAGCGAAGCTACATATTACGCCGTTTATTGCTACACTGGGTATGCAACTGATTCTATACGGTGCAGCTTCAAGTTATTACAATGCTTTAGGTGGTTCACCTATCACAAGTTTAAATAAAGGCTTTAAATATATAGCTCAAGGTAAACTGGTGCAGTTCAAGTTTAATGGGGATGAGTTCTATATATCCTATTTGATGATCTTTGCTTTAATATCTGTTTTAGTCATGTGGTTTATATGGAATAAAACCAAGATTGGTAAGAACATGTTTGCTGTTGGCGGTAATCAGGAAGCAGCGGCTGTATCAGGTGTAAGTATTGTTAAGACAACACTCATTGTCTATATCATGGCAGGTGTTTTATATGGGTCAGCTGGTTTGTTGGAGTTAGGACGTACGGGCTCAGCAACCAATAACCTTGGACTTGGGTATGAACTCGATGCTATCGCAGCTTGTGTTGTCGGTGGTGTATCTTTAATGGGTGGGTCGGTTCCATTGCAGGTATCGTAACAGGTGTTATTATATTCCAGGTTATTAACTTTGGATTAGCCTATGTAGGCGTAGACCCTTATTTGCAATACATGGTAAAAGGTCTTATTATCCTAGTAGCGGTTGCTATTGATACAAGAAAGTATATTAAGAAGAAGTAGTAAAAAAAAGCGATTCGATATGAAAGGAGGATGCCTAATGGAATATTGGGATATCAAAACAACACTAGCTTGTGGCTTCTATGTGATATCAATCATAATCGGTGTCACTTATCTCTATCGAAAACGACAATATGAAAAGAAAAATAATTAGATTAGTATGTTAATCAATGGAAAATTATATAAATATGCGTTATAATATAAGAGTTAACTTATAAGGGGTTAACTCTTTTTTTTCTTGTTTTATATACTTCAGCTATACAAGAAAAAAAGATATGAATGTAAGCAATATGGAAATGATGAGGAGGGTGCTAAAAGGTAACCAAAGGATAAAAGATATTAAAGAAACAACATAAAAAATTAAGAGAAAAGTAGGTGATGGGTATTTTTGATTTAATTAATAACCTAGACCAAAATATTATACGGTATACATATGACCATCTGAGAACACCTGTTTTAGATGAAATTATGTCATTTATTACCCGTATAGGAGATGGGTTCATTATTTGGATTATCATTTGTTTACTACTTATGATTAGTAAAAAATATAGAAAAGTGGGTATTATAGCATCCATTGTGCTTTTAACGAACACCCTATTGGGAGAAGTTGTTCTAAAGAATGCCATAGGTAGAATTCGTCCATATGAAGCACTGGACTTAAAGATTATTATTAAAGAATTAAACAGTTTTTCAATGCCATCTGGACATGCGCTTAGTAGTTTCTCTATCGCTTTTGTTGTGCTATTTTTGGTGGATGATTGGAAAATATATGTACCTGTTTTATTACTAGCTACAGGCATATTATTATCGAGGGTTTATTTAACTGTACATTATCCATCCGATGTGCTGTTTAGTGTGATTATTGCTTTTATCGTATCATGGATTGTGATTAAAATTGCACGTCATAGGGGTTTTCTAAATAAGCTAAAATCAGACTAGAGAAGTGTGAAAATAAATTTACCACTTTTGCTGTGACTTTGACCTTGCAAGTAAATAAAGTCATGACACAAAATAAGAATGGGTTCATAAATAAAGCTCTTCATCATAGGTTGAATGTTTTGATGCATGATTTAATTACAATATTCAACTGATAGTGAAAGAGCCAATAATCATATAATAAAGGAGAAAAAAGAATGTTTGATTACAGAGAATACTATAAGAAAGAGAATGATCAAGTTCTAAAAAGTTACAAAGCAGCTCTAGGACAAGTGGAATCCATGGTAGTGGAAACAGAAGGTAAAGATGGCTATGGGGACTATTTTTACAAACTAGGAGAGTTCATACTCATGGTTGCTGGTCATGAGGAAGCTATTAGCCAACCAGATTTCTACACAGAACAGCCTTTTGAAGTATTAAAGGAATTGAACAAGGGGTTATATGAGGATATTTTGCCCGATAATTATGATTCAAGTTATGGTAATCCTGCTTATGCAGTAGCTAAGTTTGGTAAAGAGATTGGTCAAGTACTAACCGCATTATACGGTTTCGTTCGAGACCTTGTTCCAAGTGCCTATGAACACAAATTATTTGACATGGCACATACCATTGAATTAGTCAATAAATGCTATACTTATGTAAAAGATGCAGAGAATGTACAGGTAGACACGCTTATAGCGTTCATAGTAGAAGATAAAAAAAGCACATGTTGAATTGTATGCATATATTCACTTGGATTATATCTCTAATCCGGACATATCCTATCTTGTAGATATGATTAAAGAGGATGATCTATCAGATATTCGATATCTCTTCAAGTATGGACGTTACATAACGGACAATGAGATAGAAGTTGCCAAATATGTAAATAAGTTACCTGAAGAAACCATAAAAATAATGGCTGATAATATGTCAGAAGGATTACGTAAAGGTTATATAAGAGACAACAAAGATATTAAGATAAAATCAACCGTTAGTTTACGTCATCAACTTGGTTTTGAGCGCGTTATGCGACAGGTAATAGCTAATTTTGAAACATTGGGGTTACGTTCAATTATTAATGCAACGAGACTTTCAAGCATTGAGTTTGCCAACGCATTTATAAGTATGTATTCAACATTGCCTAACCGCCAATATTACTATGACCATCGTTATGACTTTGCTATCTACTATGACAAAACTTACTCCGATATTAAAATAGAAGCACTTCGTAAAGCGGCAGATAGTCTAGCCCTTCAAATGAAACAATATGGTGGACCAGCCTTATTAGAGCCATTTGGTGAAAAAAAACCATTCTCACCAGTATCTAAGAAAGAAAATATTAAGTTAGATGATGAACAGACACAAGTGAACAAGAGTGCATCTATTGAAAAGAGCAAGATTATATACACATATATGCCACGTGAGGAATTTAGCTTTACCATTGTATCTTATCCAATACCTGAAATTGGTGAACAATTTAGAGCTATATTCGATGCTACTATAAAGGTAAATACCCTTGACGAGAGTGTGTATGATGGCATCCAGAATAGTATTATTGATGCTCTTGATCTAGGTAAGTATGTGCATATTAAAGGTAAGGGAACCAATAAGACGGATATTAAGGTAAACCTCTACCCATTAAATCATCCAGATAAGGAAACGAGATTCCATAACTGCCTTGCAGATGTAAATATTCCCGTAGGAGGTCTATACATCTCCAGTACTTGCGGGTACTAATGGAACGCTATTTGTGGAAGAAGTATTCTTAAAAGGATTGAAGTATATCAATCTTGAGATGACATTTAAAGATGGTTTTATTGATACCTATACATGTGGAAACTTTGATCATGAAGATGAGTGTAAAAAATATGTACACGAGAACTTAATCTTACCTCATGATACCTTACCAATTGGTGAGTTCGCTATTGGAACCAATACAACAGCCTATGTTATGGCTCAGAAGTTTAACATTATGGATTTGTTGCCTATTCTGATTGTTGAGAAGATGGGACCTCATTTTGCTATTGGTGACACATGTTTTATGTGGAGTGAGGACATTCCCGTATACAATTCTAATGGTAAAGAAGTTATTGCAAGGGATAATGAGAAATCCATCATCAGAAAGACAAATATGGAAGAAGCCTATACGGGACTTCATACAGATATTACCTTACCTTATAGCGGTCTTGCCTTCATTGATATTATCAAAGAAGATGGTGAGCGTATAGCTTTAATCAAAGATGGTAAATTTGTACTTGAGGGAACAGAAGAATTGAATAAAGCCTTTGACGAAAACTAGAAATATGATATAATGGCTCATATATTTATTTATATGAAGAGACATTCATTAATCTCAAATAAGGCTTAAGGTGATGATTCAAATGAAGAAAAAAAACAAACAAAGCAAAGTTTCAAGAAATGAACAGGAAGCAGAAAGTAGAGTATATCTGGGAATATTATAAATTGCATATTATTTTTGGGACCCTTGGGTTAATTTTCGTTGGTAGCTTACTCAATACGTGGTTTATCAATCCGCCACCAAAAACAGCAGTACACGTGGTATTCATGGGAACAAGCATAAGTACAGATGCTGCTGAAGTCTTGGAAAAAGAGTTGAACCCACTGATTGTGACAAAAGAAATGGGTAACAAGAAGGTATTTGTTAGTACTTATTATATGTCACCTGCTGGAACGGGACAACCACAGCTAGATATGGCAACTCAGACGAAGTTATGCAAATATATCTGCCAACGAGCTCGATATTCTTATTTTAGATGAAGCGCAGTTTAAGGAACTTGCAACAACCCAGCAAACATTCTTGCCGCTTGATCAGATACTACCAGAAGATATGTTGGTTAAGTTAGAAGATAAGTTTGTGCGATTAAAAGGTGAGGAAGATACAGAGGAACAGATATACGGTATCGATGTCACAGATAACGAAAAAGTAAGATCAGTTGCTGTAGGTGAAGGAAAGAAAATAATGGGCGTCCTTGTAAATACAGTAAGAAAAGAAGAAACATTAAAAAACCCTTAAATGGTTTTTTGGTATGGAATAGCAAAAGGAGTGATTCACGAGGTTCTTGGTCTTGTGAATCACTCCTTTCAATATGTACCACCAACCAGTAGCATAATTGTTAGTGGATCAAGGTTGATTAATAGGAACTATCATCATTGATTTTCATACTTAATAAACCACTTTTCATGACTGATCTACGTAAAAAAGGATTATACATAAATGGAGCTTTAAGATTTTTGATGCTTATATTATGCTTAAGTGATTGACAGCTTTTTTTTATAGTGTTGAATACGGATGGCTTCTCCTAAGGCATTAAAATCCTTGGCAAGTTTTAATCCGCTTCGCATACCATAACTAAACCCTTCAGCTGAGCTAGGACTTATAAAACCAGCGGCTTCCCCGATGAGAAATACTTGATCTTTGCCATAACTAAGAGCTTGAAGTTTAGTGGGGCGTATAATATAGGCCCCTTCTCTTTTGATGCACGCATTTAAGGGAAAACCTTTTTTTTACGAGTTTCTGTTTAAGTCGTTTAAACCTGCTATTGACATTATTTCGAAAAGGAATTGCTGATCCCAGTATTAAGGCATTCTCCTTAGGTATAGTCCAAGAATAAAAAATCAGTTATTTCCTTATCAAATATGGTTGTAAAGTAAGGCATGAGATCATCCACGTGATACCATTCTTGAATAGAAGCGTAACGCTGTAGTTTCTCACCTAAACCCAACTGTTTTCTAACTAGAGAAAAACCGCCATCTGCACCTATTAAGTATTTTGTATTAATCTTATGTTGTTTACCATTATGGGTATAAATGACTTCTAATCTACCATTAGAAAGTGTGTGATGTTGCTTATATTGCACCCCGAAAACACATTCTACATGCTCAGGTATTTGGTCCACAAGCCATTGATCGAATTTTTTTTCACGGTCAATATTGATATAATGTCGTTGATAAAACCGTTCGATGTGATTATCAAAATCCAAGGTTTTCACTGTGAATAGTTGAGGACCTACTAAAACATCTTTCGGGATGCCGAGTCCCAAATGTCCCAATACTTTTTGGGCATCTGGAGCCAATAACCCCCCACAACATTTCTTAAGAAGACATGCTTTATGATCAAAGGTTCTTTTATCTAATATAAGTACTTTAAAGGTGTTTTTTAACATCCTAGCAAGTGTTGCTCCCGCTGGTCCAGCACCAATAATAACAATATCATACATCTATCTGCCTCCTGAAATGATCTTTGAATCTATTTTTTAACAAGCCATTATGTCATCTTAATTATTGCGTATAGATGCTGTTATGTCAATGATAATATAGATGGTGATAAGTGTGATCTTAATTAAGCCTAATAAGAAGCGTTCAAACTGATCATTATACTTATATGTGGCTGATACCATAAAATATTGCAAGTAATATTTAAAAAAGTGCAAGTAATATTAAATATAAATTGCGAAATAGTGAATTATTACCAAATAAAACTGAATAATTACTAAATAGCTCGTGATATACGATGATATAATGGAAATATCAATAATTAAACTGGTAAAAAAGCTAAGTAAGATTAAAAAACACTTGAATGCATGACATTTTAATAATAACTCTTGAAAATATTTATTATATAAATAGATTTTAGAATTTTTTATAGTTAAATTGATAAAAAAAAGGAGGTGAAAGCGTTAAAACAGTAACTTATAGACTATAAAAAAGTTTTATAAACTATAAAGGAGAAGGGTATTATTATGGGAAAAAAAAATAGCAAAACCAGTGATAGGGACATTATTAGCTATTAGCTTATATTTGACAGTAGCCACTTTATTTACATATGCAGAGGGAATGAATGATTCTTTGGGGGATATCACTTCGAGTGACCAAGGTGTACAAATAGGAAAAACAATGCCAACTTTTGAAGAGTGGAAAAATGATCAAACAAAATTTCAACTTAATCAAGAACCTGCTCACGCAACATTAATTCCCTATGAAACAGTTGAACAAGCTATGGCATATAACATGAAACTTTCTACCTATTATCATTCGCTAAATGGTAAATGGAAATTTGATCTTGTTAATAGACCAGCCGAGAGACCTATGGATTTTTATCAAGATAGTTACAATACAAGTAATTGGGAAGAGATAGACGTGCCTAGTAGTTGGCAATTAAAAGGGTATGATTACCCTATCTATACGAATGTAAAATATCCTTGGGGGGGAGATGATCCAAGTCTATCGCCACCTAATGCACCAACAGTTTATAATCCAGTAGGTTCTTATAAAAAAGATTTTCAGATTCCTTCTAATTGGAATGAAAGAGAAGTATTCTTATCTTTTGAAGGCGTTGAATCTAATTGTTATGTTTGGGTAAATGAGAACTTTGTAGGTTATGGTGAAGATAGCTTCACATCGAAGGATTTTCATATTACACCTTATTTAAAACCGGGTGTTAATACTGTTTCAGTGCAAGTATTTAGATGGTGTGATGGTAGTTGGATGGAAGATCAAGACTTTATTAGATTAAGTGGTATATTTAGAGATGTATTCTTATTCTCAACACCTAAGACACACATGGAAGATTTTACAGTTATAACGGATTTGGATAATAACTATGAACATGCACAAATGAAAGTAAAAGCAGAACTAAGACATTTCTTCAATCAAGCACCTACAGGATATCATGTGGAATATATGTTATATGATGAATCGGGTCAGCCAGTTATGGCAGAACCAGCCAGTATGCAGGTAGACTTTCAAAATAATAAAAGAATAGCAATAGAAAGTCAACAATTCATTACTAATCCTAAGAAATGGTCCTCAGAAGATCCCAATCTATATACGTTATTAGTATCCTTAAAGGATAGTGAAAACAATACCATTGAGATAGAAAGTTATCGAGTGGGATTTAGAGAATTTGCTATCCATGACGGTCAAATGAAAATCAATGGACAGCCTATCATGTTGAAAGGTGTTAATCGACATGAAATACATCCTGACTTAGGAAGGACATTAGATAGAGCTACCATGATTCAAGATATTAAAATCATGAAACAACATAACATTAATGCTGTGCGTACATGTCATTATCCTAATGATCCAGAGTGGTATGATTTATGTGATGAATATGGTATATATGTGCTGGATGAGTGTAACCTTGAAACTCATGGTGTCCGTCATATCATTCCAACGAGCAATGCTCAATATACAGAAAATTGTATCTACCGTATGAGAAACATGGTAGAAAGAGATAAAAATCACCCCTCTGTTCTTATATGGTCTCTAGGAAATGAGGCGGGAAGAGGGAATAACTTTGAACGTATGGCTGAGTTTGCACGAAATACTGATCCTACACGCATTATTCATTACGAAGGGTATAATGAAATAGCAGATATGACCAGTCAAATGTATACAGCACCACAAGGTGTAAGCCAATACGGAAAATCAGGAAACAAAAAGCCCTATATATTATGCGAATATGCTCATGCAATGGGTAATAGCGTTGGAAACCTACAAGAATATTGGGATGAAATAGAAAAATATCCTAATTTACAAGGGGGATTTATATGGGATTTTGTTGACCAAGCCATTACAAAAGACATACCTTCAGGTGGTGGCGAGAAATTTTTTGCATATGGTGGAGATTTTGGCGAGAAAACTCATGACGACAACTTCTGTGCCAATGGGTTAATTATGCCTGATAGAAAACTGCAACCTGAAATTGTAGAAGTTAAACAGGTCTATCAGAATATAAAAAATAAGGCAAGAAGATCTAATGAATAATCAAATACATATAAAAAAATCACTTTTTGTTTACTAATGTAAATACATTTGTTGGTAGATGGAAACTAATGGAAGATAATATTGTTATTCAACAAGGTACATTCACAAATGATCAATTAAACATTCCAGCAGGAACTTCCTCTGTTGTTCTATTACCTATAACGGAACCAATTTTAAAAGCATCAAAAGAGTATTGGCTAAATATTACATTTGAAACCTCACAAGATAATCTATGGGCTTCGAAAGGACACGTTGTAGCTAAGAAACAGTTTAAAATGCCGTATGATGTACCAAAGACTAGTAAGGTAAAAGAAAGTTCTATGGAAGCCATGACTATTCAGAATCAAAATGAAGAAGTTTCAATAACTGGCTCTATTTTTTCTTTGAAATTTGATAGACTCAATGGTGGTATTAAAAGTTTTGTTTATAACAATAAAGAGTTATTCTCTAGCCATCTGGAACCTAATTTTTGGCGAGCACCAAATGATAATGATAGAGGTCATAATTTTGGTAACCAGGTAGGAACGTGGAAAAATGCAGGGAAAAATCGTCAATTATTAAGCACTCAAGTAATCACGCATTCTAGCAAACGCATAGAAATTGTTGAAAAATATACGTTACCTACGTCTATTTCTTGTGCTTATGAGATTAACTATTATGTTTATGGTGATGGTAATATTGTTATGAAAGTTAAGATAATCCCTAGCAGTGGATTGCCAGAAATACCAGCCATAGGTATGCAGGTTTCCATGCCTAGCGAATTTGAAACAATGACCTATTATGGACGAGGACCTGATGAGAACTATATTGACCGACAAACAGGTTATGATGTAGATGTCTATTCAACGCCTGTAACAGATAATTTTGTCCCTTACCTTGAACCACAAGAAACAGGAAATCGTACAGATGTACGTTGGGTTGCTCTTGTTAATCAGAATGGAACAGGTTTGCTTGTTTCTGGTATTCCAACTTTGGAAGTAGGGGCACTGCATTATACAATAGATGAATTGATGACAAAAAAAACATCCCTATGAATTAACAAGAATGGATGATACGCTATTGACTATTAATTATAAGCAAAGAGGAGTTGGCGGCAATGATAGCTGGGGAGCTAAGCCACTTGATAAGTTCCGTTACTTTGCCAATACTCCTTATGAGTACTACTTCAAATTAGCACCTGTATCGGGTGATGTGACTACGTATATGCATACAGCTGACCGTTCGTATGAAGATATTCCAGAACCAATAGTTAATATTGTTAAAGGAAAGGTAGCAACATCTGATTCAGAGCAAACAGGTAATGAAGCTAAGAATGGTAATGATGGTAAAGCAAATACTAGATGGTGTGCAAATGATGATAAAACAAATCATTGGTGGCAAGTTGATTTAGGAAAAGAGTATACGATATCTTCTTCAATAATTAACTGGGAAAGCGCAGGTAAATGTTATAAGTATAAGATTGAGGGTTCCTCAAATAATAGTGATTGGGTAACTATTGTAGATAGGACTGGTAATACTTCTACCGATCAAATCCATAATGAACAATTCAATCCAATAACTGTTCGATATGTAAGAATAACCGTTACAGGATTAGACCCTGGCCGTTGGGCTAGTTTTTGGGAATTCAGCCTATTTGAACATGAAATGAAAGAGCTCATTTATTATGTTGACTGTGGAGATGATTCTCCATCAATATTAGAACAAGATGAGGTACTTGGTTCAAGAAACAGTGTAGAAGACCAAGCTTATGGGATAGACAAAGATACTAATTATAAGTGGGGTTATTCTTCTTATGGAAATTCCTGGTCGCAAGATCTAGGTAACAGTGCTTATGATAGTTGTCGCACAGATGAAGGTGATACACAGCTTGAAGGGTTGATGTATCGATTCGAAGTAGAAAATGGTGACTATGAGGTAACGTTAGGATTTAAAGACCCATGGGATTCTTCCAATAGAAAAATAGATATCATTATTGAAGGTGAAACAAAAAAAATAGAGAATATGTAGCAACTGATCAAGCGAACGATAATGTCTATAACCATATTCAAGTAACGGACGGTGAATTACAGATTAGCTTGATACGCAGTAATGGTAATACGAATATAAATGGGGACCCACTTATAAATTTGATAAAAATAGAGAAAGAATAATATATCAGTTGATACAGGAGAAATACTGAAATAACATCTTAAGAAATGAGGCTGTCGGATAATAGATTTTTATGATGGTTACATGTTTTGGAAGATAGCTAAACCGCATCTATCTTCCTTGATATTACCGTTAAAAATGTATTATCCGACAGCCCCATTATTTTTTATGGATTTTGAGGGTCAGGATCTGTACTTAAATCTAAAGTACTCCAATCAACATCAGTATTCCAAGTAGTGATATCTTCATCTAGCCAAGTTCGGATATTATGTTCAAGAGCTTTATGCCCATTAATATCGATACTTATCTCTTCAATAAACCAGTCGCCACCAACACTATCAAAGCGTTCTTGTTTTTTTAGATAAATAGAGCTTATATCTTTTGGATGAATAGCCGTATTATTATATAAATAGTATTCATCCTTGTCATTAGCTTCAAAATCATTATAGCCTTTTTTATCTAAAACCCATTCTTTTTCTGTGCCATCTTTCATGCGTATACCAAAAGATACATCATCATCTGTACCTGCCCATTCCGTATTCAGGAATCCTCTTTTTTCATTACCTGTATGTACGGTTACTGTTAATGAGCTGATGGGGCAGTTACTACGACCTACATCTAGATTCCAACGGTCACTAAATTGACTATAGTCACCTTGTTCCGCTTGTGTTAATAAAGCAACGGCGTGATTCATGCCACTTAAGAATGCAGCATCTAACCTTTCTTTCCTATTATTAGAAGAGAGAAAACCCATTGCAGTATCATAATCTTGATAAGAATAACCTATGCCTGTTTTTAATCCTGTAAGTAAAGCAGCACACCAAGATTTTTCATCTAAGACATCAGGGGATTGGTTATATATGTTGGTGGATGCGGAGTTTAATAAATCGAAAGGGATATCGCTTATATAACTAAACTTATCGGATATACCATCGTCATAGTCTGATTTTGAAAGACCACCTTGATTTACCCATAAATAGGGTTCCGCCATTTTTTCTAATTCAATATGTAAAGGACGACCAGAAGGATCATCTAAATAAACACCAGCTTCAGGGTCAACAAATATACCGTGACAAGCATAATCACCAGTTACATGTGTAACCCAGCCAGCAGCAAAAGCAATTTTTTTCATATCATTGGATGCCAATGCCTCTTGTAGCTGTCTAGCAGCTAAGCTTCCAACTTTATAATAATGATAACGATCTGACCAAGGAGAAAACTCTAATAGTTGCCGAGGTTGGATAAGTGGAAGATCAGGACCATTTGCTCCCCAAGCTGCAATTAAGGGGTATTTCTCCATGGATTGGCGTACAATACTGTTTTCTGGTAGATTTTTGGTTGTCTCTTTCATCAGAATGTAATGAGAAGCTGGTTGAAAAGCCCATACATTTTGTGGAAAGATCGTGAGGGTAAATAAGATTACTAAGCTACAACATATAAATTTCTTTGCTTTCATAAATAAATGCCTCCTTGTATTAAATTCTGAAAATAGTATAACAAAATACAATTGAAAATATTGTAGAAATATGAGATGAAAACACTAAATATTAAAAACTATGAAAAACAACAAAAATTTAAAGTGCTATGCTTTGTATATTATATAAAATTAGGTTGTTGGTAAAATATGTAATACAAAATATAGAGAATATCAATAAAATATTAATTTAAATTTGATAAGAGGTAGGGAAGAATATATAGGAAAACGAGCTATTACAGGGTGCATTAAGGAATAGCTTCAAACAGTGGCTTTTCTTATCAAACACCTTTAGATCCACTAGGAAGAGCATTGTGGATTGGAGAATTTAATTTACGAGAGAAGGAAGTTACATGCGTATTGAGTTTGTTGAGCAAATATGTAGATAGAAGTAATGTTCTGATTTTATCTAGGGATAACGAATTTAGGCGTAATATTTCTCTGGAATTGGCATGAAATCATAGGAAATCACAGGGAAATGCTTCCTAAAAACGAATGATATAATAAAAAAATAAAATAATGTTCGGAAAAACTATTGACTTCCTGACGTTTTATTTGTAAAATAACGTTACACCTATATGTGTAAGAAGCACATGTAAAAATCAGGAAACAGTTAACGATGTATCAACAAAGGAGCCGTTCCCTATGAATTGTCTATCTAAGAAAATTGGAATTATTGGCGGAGGCCAATTAGGAAAAATGATGATACTGGATGCAAAGCGTTTAGGGTTTTATGTGGTAACACTAGACCCCGTTGAATGTTGCCCATCACACAGTATCTCAGATGAGCATATTGTAGCAGCATATGACGATGCAGATGCTTTGCGTCAACTTGCAGATAAAGTTGATGTGATTACTTATGAATTTGAACATATTCATGTAGGTATATTGAAACAACTTGAACAGGAAGGGTATGTCATCTACCCAACAGTTACCAGCTTAGCCATTATTCAAAATAAGTTTCGTCAGAAAACAACACTTCTAAAAGGGCAAATCTCTGTGCCGAAATTTCAGTCGATTAAAACACAACAGGATATCGAAGAAGCAGGAAAACGATTTGGTTATCCTATGATGCTCAAAGCATGTACAGGCGGTTATGATGGTAAAGGTAATTGGGTTGTTAAGAATAAAAACTCTATTGATGAAGCTTATAGACAACTTGGTAATGGTCAGATTGAATTGATGATTGAAGAGTTTGTACCTTTTGTAAAAGAAATATCTGTATTAGCATGTAGAGGAATTGATGGGCATATTACCATCTATCCAGTTGGTGAGAACATACACGAAGATAGCATTTTGGATGAAACAAGAGTGCCAGCGGATATTACTGAGAATTGTGCAAAAAAAAGCCACCAAACTAGCTCATGACGTCATGGAGATATTTGCAGGAGTGGGTATGTTCTGTGTGGAGATGTTTGTGACAGAAGATGATAAAATATATATTAATGAAGTAGCACCTAGACCTCATAATTCAGGACATTATACCATTGAAGGCTGTATCACATCACAATTTGAACAACATATACGAGCAATTTCTGGATTACCCTTAGGTGATGTAGAGCTTCGATGTCCAACAGTGATGCGCAACTTATTAGGTGCAGATGGTGCTAACGGTAGAGCGTGTTTTGATGGTCTGATAGAAGCACAACAAGACCCACAGGTCAAAGTACATATCTATGGTAAGACAGATGTAAGAGAAAAACGAAAAATGGGACATCTTACGGTATGTGCAAATACCTTAGAAGAAGCTATTAAACGAGCAGATCAAGCTAAAGCATGTATTCAAGTCATACACATGGACGAGGAGGTTATCTTATGAACCCTTTAGTTGGTATCATTATGGGAAGTGACTCAGATTTACCAGTGATGCAAGAAGCGGCAAAGATACTTGATGTATTTGGTATCCCCTATGAACTCACCATTGTTTCAGCCCATCGTACACCTGAGAGGCTCTATAACTACGCAAAAAGTGCAAAGGGAAAAGGATTAAAAGTCATTATTGCAGGTGCAGGAGGTGCAGCACACTTACCAGGTATGGTTGCTTCACTTACTGCATTGCCAGTGATTGGTGTACCTGTGAAGACGAAGACATTAAGTGGTGTGGATTCACTCTATTCCATTGTTCAGATGCCACCAGGCATACCTGTAGCAACAGTTGCTATTAATGGGGCAAAAAACGCAGGAATATTAGCTGGATCTATAATCGGTAGTTTTGATGAAGAAATCTATAAGAAAGTAGAAGCTTACAAAAAAGAACTTCAAGAAATGGTTGAAGATAAAGCAGATAAATTAGAAGAAATGAAGTATGCACGTTACCTTGAATCCATGTAAGGAACAACCACCAATATGAGAACAGATGCCATGTTAATAAGAGAAGGGATGGTTTAAATGAAAAAAACAGAATTATTATATGAAGGTAAAGCGAAAAAAGTTTTTAAAACAGATGATGATCAGAAACTAATTGTATCTTATAAGGATGATGCAACAGCATTTAACGGGGTTAAAAAGGGTTCTATTGAAGAAAAGGGAAGCGTTAATAACCGTGTATCCAATTATTTAATGGGCTTACTCCAAAAAGAAGGTATTCCTACACATGTGGTTGAAGAACTAAATGACAGAGAAACAGTTGTAAAAAAAAGTTCAGATTGTACCACTAGAAGTCATTGTAAGAAACATAGCGGCAGGTAGTTTAAGTAAACGCCTTGGTCTAAAGGAAGGTACGAAGATGGAAAGTACTGTTCTGGAATATTGTTATAAGAATGATGAGCTTGGTGATCCCATGATTAATGATTACCATATCTATGCCATGTCTTTAGCAACGGAAGAAGAGTTAAAAACTATATCTAGCATGTCTTTTAAAATTAATGACATCTTAACAGGATATTTTGCTTCGGTTAACATTGAATTAGTAGACTTCAAGTTGGAGTTTGGTAGAACTTCCGATGGTACCATCATATTAGCAGATGAAATTTCACCAGATACATGTCGTTATTGGGATAAAAACACAGGTGAGAAATTAGATAAAGACCGTTTCAGAAGAGATCTAGGTAATGTTGAAGGTGCTTATCAAGAGATACTAAGAAGAACATTAGGTAAGTAACAGGTTGGTTCGTAGAAAGGGGTACATATAATGTTTGATAAGTTAAAAAGAAGAATGTGGTGTATTCGGTGTCTATAATAATAATGAGTTGGATACATCTAGATTAACTTATTATGGGCTTTTTGCCTTACAGCATAGAGGTCAAGAAAGTGCAGGAATAGCCGTTAACAATCATGGTACAATTTTATATCGAAAAGAAATGGGTATGGTATCTGAGATATTTGACGATGTCGTGCTTAATTATCTAAAAGGACATTCAGCTATAGGACATGTACGTTATTCCACTACTGGCGATAGTTATGCAGAGAATGCTCAACCATTAGTCATTAAATATACGAAAGGTCATATGGCCATTGCTCATAATGGTAATATTACCAATGCAGCTGAGATAAAACATGCATTAGAAAAACAGGGGACCATCTTCCAGACCACATCGGACACAGAGATAATTGCGGCACTTTTATCAAGAATACGCATTAAGTATAATTCCATTGAAGATGCTTTACAGGAAGTGATGGCTCAGATCAAAGGAGCTTATTCCTTATTAATCATGACACCTCATAAGTTGATAGCTGCCAGAGACCCTCTAGGTATGCGTCCACTGGTTATAGGTAAAAAAAAGAAGATTCTTATGTATTTTCTTCTGAATCATGTGCCTTTGATTCACTTGGTATTGATTTAATAAGAGATGTAGAACCAGGCGAAATCATTGTTGTGGATAATAAGGGTATTAAATCGATTCAAACAGAGACACCAGGGAAGTCAGCAACTTGTATTTTTGAATATATCTATTTTGCTAGACCCGATAGTGTTATGGACGGGATTGAAGTATTTAGCTCAAGGTTCGAAGCTGGAAGAGTATTAGCAAAGGAATACCCAGTAGATGCAGATGTGGTTGTGGGGGTACCTGATTCGGGACTTGCGGCAGCAAAAGGTTTCTCAGAGGAATCGGGCATTAAGTATGTGAATGGCTTTATGAAGAACCGTTATGTAGGACGTACTTTTATTCAACCAAGCCAAGACATGCGTGAACTTGGTGTTCACATGAAATTGAATCCTATTCGTAGTCAGATTGCAGGTAAAAGAGTGGTGATGATTGATGATTCTATTGTTAGAGGTACCACGTGTAAAAAGATTGTTAATCTATTGAAAGACGCTGGAGCCACAGAAGTACATGTACGTATCTCATCTCCACCTGTAAAGCATTCTTGTTATTTTGGTATTGATACGCCAGAGAGACAGAAGCTAGTGGCGAGTACCATGAATAATGAAGAGATCAGACAGCTTATTGGAGCAGATAGTTTGGGATATATCAGTCATGCTGGTTTATTGGGCACTTGTAGAAATGGGAAGCGAGATTATTGTATGGCTTGTTTCAACGGAAAGTATCCCATTGATATCGATTAAAAGATGCGTGTTGTTTAGATGGCATAGCTGTATAATAGGTTAAGGAGGATTATGTAATGGCAATAGATTATAAAGCTTCTGGTGTTGACGTGGAGGCAGGATATCAGGCTGTGGAGTTGATGAAGAAGCACGTGAAGACAACTTTTCGTGAAGAAGTTGTGACAGACCTTGGTGGTTTTGGTGGGCTGTTTTCACTGGCAAAACATCAGATGGAAGAACCTGTTTTAGTTTCAGGTACCGATGGTGTAGGCACCAAGTTGAAAGTTGCTTTTTTAGAGGATAAACATGATACAGTAGGTATAGATTGTGTGGCTATGTGTGTGAATGATATTATATGTTCGGGAGCTGAACCATTATTTTTCCTTGATTATATAGCTTGTGGTAAGAATGTGCCCGAGAGAATTGAAGAGATTGTGAGTGGTATTGCTGATGGATGCCGTCAATCGGGCGCGGCTCTTATTGGTGGTGAGACGGCAGAGATGCCAGGCTTTTATCCAGTGAATGAATATGATATGGCTGGATTTGCTGTTGGTATTGTGGATAAGAAGAAAATTATTGATGGTCAGAGAATGAAAGAAGGAGATGTACTGATTGGTTTAGCATCTTCAGGCATTCATAGTAATGGCTACTCATTGGTTAGAAAACTTTTTTTTGAGCCAACAAAAGAAAACCTTTCGGTGTATATGGATGAGCTTGGATGTACATTAGGTGAAGCGTTAATTAAGCCTACTAAAATCTATGTAAAAGCTATTCAGGCTGTTAAGGGAAAAGTTGATATAAAGAGCATTAGCCATATTACAGGTGGTGGTTTTATAGAAAACATACCAAGAGCATTGAAAGAAGGGTGTTCTGCAAAAAATACAAAAGGGCTCATGGCCTATCCCACCTATATTCAATGTGATGCAAGCAAAAGGTGATATTGAAGAAAAAAAAGTATGTTTAATACCTTTAACATGGGTATTGGTATGATGCTTATAGTGGATGAAGCAGAGGCAGATATAGCTATTGGATTACTAGAAGAAGTTGGAGAAAAGGCATACCATATTGGACGGGTAGAAGCTGGTAATAAAGAGGTTGTTTTTGAATAGTTGAGAAATGGAGAGTCGAATATGCTTAGAGTTGGCGTGCTTGTTTCAGGTGGAGGAACGAATCTTCAGGCTATTATTGATGGCATAGAGGATGGCTACATACCTTGTACACAGATTGTTTCAGTGGTAAGTAATAAAAAAAAATGCCTATGCCTTAGAGCGTATTAAAAAACATAATATACCGGGAAAGTGTATCAAACCAAGTGATTATGATTCTAGAGCCCATTTTAGCGAAGCTTTACGGAATCATTTTGAAGCATTGGAAGTGGATTTGATTTTATTAGCAGGCTATTTAGTCGTGCTATCAGATCTATTTGTAAAGGCTTTTCCTAACCGTATTATGAATGTACATCCATCCTTGATCCCGGCTTTTTGTGGTGATGGTTTTTATGGACTTAAGGTCCATGAACATGTGCTAAAGCGAGGCGCTAAGGTTACTGGGGCAACAGTACATTTTGTGGATGAAGGAACGGATACAGGACCTATCATTTTACAAATGCCTGTCATGGTAGAGGAAGATGATACACCAAAAAGCTTACAACGTCGCGTCATGGAAGAAGCGGAATGGACCATCTATCCACAAGCTGTTAAATTATATGCAGAAGGTAGAATTCATGTAAAGGATAGTCGGGTTAGAATAGCTAAAGAAACGTTATAGGGTTTATGTGGATGAGCGGATAGAAGTCGTGATGATATAGAAGGGACGATTGGAACAATGAATATTTTAGTTGTTGGTAGTGGCGGTAGAGAGCATGCCATTGTATGGAAATTAGCATGAGTAGTCGTGTGGATAAGATATATTGTGCACCAGGTAATGCTGGTATTGCATCTATAGCGGAATGTGTGGATATAGCTGCAACGGATATTGAGGGCTTATTAGCTTTTACCAAGTCTAATCCTGTGGATCTTACGGTTGTGGGGATGGATGACCCACTGATGCTAGGTATTGTAGACCGATTTGAAAGTGAAGGCTTAAAGATCTTTGGACCAAGGCAGAATGCTGCTATTATAGAAGGAAGTAAGGTGTTCTCTAAGGAACTAATGGAGAAATATAACATTCCAACGGCAGATTATGCAAGTTTTACTGATCCCATATTGGCGAAAGGGTACATTGAATCATGTGACTATCCATTAGTCATTAAAGCTGATGGTTTAGCCTTAGGAAAAGGCGTACTTATATGTCAGACACTACAAGAAGCAGAAGATGCTATCGAGACAATTATGGTAGAGAAAAAATTTGGTGCAGCTGGGGAAACCATTGTTGTAGAGGAATTTATAACAGGACCGGAAGTATCTGTGTTGGCCTTTTGTGATGGTGAGCATATTGTGCCTATGGTAAGCGCTCAAGATCATAAACGTGCTTTAGATGGTGATAAAGGACTAAATACAGGGGGGTATGGGCACTTTTTCACCTAGTAAATATTACACGGATGAGATTCATGAAATCTGTGTGCAGCGTATCTACCAGCCTCAATTGAGGCCATGAAGAAAGAAGGGCGACCTTTTACGGGTAATTATG
>JDSF01000158.1_pt1 | contig 48421 bp, 48 predicted proteins | sample 199441 | NCBI WGS metagenome assembly JDSF01 (sample SAMN02592751, study PRJNA231836) | bioreactor metagenome | isolation source: continuous culture bioreactor denitrification-DNRA | place: Germany: Bremen
TAGAAGGTATGAAATCAGTTCTTGATAACATGCTAGGCTATGTTGTTAAATCAGAAGAGGATCTAAAGAACATTCCTAAAGATGCAAAACGTGTGACAATTGTTAATTCAGGCATAACAGTAGAAAATATGACAATTGAAGCAGATGTGTTTGTAACGCCAAAAGCAAAAAATGGTGTTACCTTTAAAAACTCAGAAATCAAGGGCACGTTAGAAGTATCAGGTGGTACAGAAAAAATCACCTGTGATTATAGACGGTACATCGGTTGAACATGTAGTACTATCACAGTCATCTTTTGAAACTTCAATGAAGATCAATGGTGGTTCTAAGGTTCAGTCGGTAAAATCGAAGATGAACTCAAAAATAGTATGTGAAGATGACTCTACCATCGATACACTGGAAACAGAAGCAAAGACAAAAGTCGTTGTTGGTAAAGGTGTAAAAATTGACAAGCTAATGACCAAAGGCGCTACAGAACTGGAAACAGAAAGAGGCGCAAAAATTTCAAAACTTGTTGCAGAGGCAGATACTAAGATTTCTGGTGACAACATTGTCTCGAAGTTTGAAAAGGGATCTAAAGATGTAAAAATTGAAGATGAGTCTAAGAAGACTGCTGTTACACCATCTACTGGTGGTGGATCAGGCGGATCAGGTGGATCAGGTGGATCAGGGGATCTGGATCAGGTGGATCGGGTGGATCGGGCGGATCAGGTGGATCAGGTGGATCAGGCGGATCAAGTGGATCGGGCGGATCTACTGGACCTGTAATAGATAAAAATAAGCCCAAAGTTTCAAGAGTGGATTATTTGTATAAAGGCGAACTGGTTGTTACTTTTGATAAAAAGATGAAAATAGGAGATTTATCAACTAGAAAAATCAATGTAGCTAAAAAAGGTGATACATCACAAAAAGTTATTACTCTAAGTGCTGTGGCGGTCAACGCTGAGAATAATACGTTTGTGTTTGATGCCCAAGCTTCAGATTTACCGAATTCTAAGATGAACTTTAATTTGAATACTGAATACGTGATTAAGTCATTTATCAATATGAAATCAGAATCAGGTCATGCCCTTCAATATGACTTAGCTGACCATAAGTCTTTTAAGACGGACTCAGAGGAGTATGATATAACAACAGACAGCATCGAAGTGGATTCAATAAAACAAGTCGGAGACAATCGTATTCAAATTGAGTTCGATGGTCAAGTTTGGCTGCCATTAGCTGTTATGGATGGTGCTACTGTTTCTTCTTCAGATAAGGAGTATGAGTTTGTTATAGATAAAAAATACGATGGTAAGAATAAAATTGAGCTTGAATTAGTTTCGGGGATTTTCTCACCTGGAAAAGAAACACTGAAGTTTGATTTTTCGAAATATTTGTTTGATGTTCTTGGGCGCTTTGTGTATATGGGATCTGATGGATTTGCTGAAGTCATTGTAGAAAATGAAGTAGCAGTAGACAAGAATAAACCTCAAGTTACAAAAGTGGATTACATGAATAAAGGCGAATTGGTAGTTTTCTTTGACAGATCTATGCGAATTGATGATCTATCAAACAGAAAAATCACAATAGCAAAAAAAAGGTGATAATTCCTCAGAGGTGAAGACCCTTGAAGCTGTTGCTATAAATGAAGAGAAAAATGCCTTTTGCTTTGATGCTCAAGCATCGGATTTACCTGAGTCTAAAAGTTTATTTAATTTAAACACCGAGTATGAAATAAGGTCTTTCATCAATATGGAATCTAAGACTGGTTATACTGTTCAATATGATATTGCAGAATACAAATCGTTTAAAACTGACTTAGAAGAATATGATGTAACTAAAGATAGTGTTGAAGTTGCGGGAATTCAGCAAATAGATGGTAATAGTATTTATGTTGATTTTGATGATAGTGTATTTCTATCTCCGGACATTACGAGTGATAAAATTATTACATCTTCTGGCGTTAAGTATGACTTTATAATTGACAATGATTACAGAGGCGATGGGAAAATAGAACTTAGATTAGCATCAGGTACATTCACGCATAAAACTGAAAACATAAAATTTGATTTTACAAACTATCTAGTAGACGTACTTAAGCGTCCAGTCTATATGGGTTCGACGGGAAAGGCATCTATTTTTGTCAACTATGTTGACTTTGTTGAACCTGTAATTAGTAGTCCTTTTGCTATTAACAATGAGCTGCTAGTTACAACTGCCGATGAGGAATTGAGTTATGGAGGTTCATGGATCCTAAAAAATGAAAATGGAAAAATATATGATACTTTGAATACACTTCTTAATGGTAGTATGATAATGTTCGTGCTTGAGAACAGAGTGTTACAGGATAATGTGTCATACACATTAAGTATGCTAGCAGCTCCACGTGATCTAGCAGGAAACAGTAGTAAAAAAGATTCGTGGACAGTTACAGGCAAAGGTACTGAACCAATACCTTTCACGGCAGAACTTAAAATCTTAAACTCAAAAACAGCGAAAGTAACGGGTGACAATGTTGATGAAGATCTTAGCCCGAATAATGTAATATTACTTATCGATGGGAATGAAGTTTCTAATGATAAGTATTTCGTATCAGAATATGATAATTTGGTCGACGGTATGATGATTACTCTAAAAGGTGATTTATCATTTGAAAATGGTTCAAAATATGACGTGAAATTGAATGATGGCAAAACAGGACTTGTTCAAGGCCCCTCTACAGAAATAACAAGTATTCAGGCTGTGGATGAAGACACTATTAAAGTCATTTTCACTGATAAAAATGGATCTATTAATGAGGAATCAGCTGAAACTCTGACGAATTACTTTATTGATGGGATTGGACATCCTAAAAAAGCTAATTTATCTAATTACACTGTTACTCTAGATTTTAACGAGATGACGTTGAATCAGATGTATGTCATTGAAACATATAATATTGGAAATACTCAAAGTAAACTAAATGAGAATGAAAGTAAGAAGTTCATTATGAACTTTGACTACTTTGAGGATGAATGTCCGAAAGTTGTTAAAGTTGAATATCTAAATAAGGGGGGGGAGCTTGTTGTTGAGTTTGATCGATCGATGAGAGCTGACAATCTAAAATCTCGAATCATCACTGAACTGATGATTGCCAATACACCTGTTAAGGTAAATCTGAATGCTGTTATGGTTCGCGATAATGATAAAATTATAGTGTTTGATGCTAAGGCATCTGAAGATAAAAAAATAGGTTCATTGGATCTGAACACAGAATACAAAATAACTAAATTCGAAAACGTTATTTCTAAAGCAGGACTAAGAGTTGATTCTATAGGTCTTGATGAAAAATTATTCAGTACAGCAGTAGATGAGTTTGATCCTATGTATGATAGTGTAAATGTAGAAAAAAATATATCAAAAGAATGGTGATACAATAATTGTTCAATTCAGTTCTGAAGTTAGGAATGAACCATCTTTACTTGATGGTCAAGCCATAACCTCGAAAGGAGATGAATATAGTTTCGACATTGATTGGAATCCTAGTGATCCTCAAATGATACAGCTAATAAAGCAAAGTGGTACATTGCCTCAAAATGAAATGGAGCTTCAATTTGATTTTTCTAATCATATAGTTGACGTTTTAGGACGTCCAGTGTATCAAGGAGATCTAGGTTATATTGCTGTGGATGTCAAATATGAAGATGAAACTGCACCTGTTATTAAATCAATAAAAGTCATAAATAATAGAACAATAACTTTGTATTTTAACGAAAAACTCAGTTACAAAGGAAGTTGGATTATCAAGAATGAAGATGGAGAGAAAGCTGGTGTTTTAACATCACGACTTGATTCTGATGGAAATAGTGTAACACTCATATCTTCTCATGCACTAAGTGAAGGTGAATACTTTACTTTATCAATGGCATCAACACCACGAGATCTTGCTAATAACAGTTATATTGATAGAGAGGACTCTTGGATAATTAGAGGCGTATCAACTGAACCTGAACAGGATTTTGTAGGTTTACAAATGCTGAATGCAAAGATTGCAAAAATAACTGGAGATAATGTGGATGAATTCCTTCTACTATCAGATGTAGAGCTATTTGTTGATGGGAAACTATTAAATCCTTCTAAATACACTGTTCACTATTACGACAGAGATTCAGATGCCATGTTAGTTGAGTTAATCAGTGATGAACTCGTATTTGAAGAGAATAAGTTATATAAAGTAAGAATTAATGGGATGGAGGAGTCAAATCCAATACCTGGTGTTCTTGGATTAGACGCCTTAATTAATGTAACAACATCGGGAAGCAATACTGTATTAGGAATTACAGTTAAGGATAGTTAAAGTACTGTAATCTTAATTCACAAAGAAATTCAGACTGTCAGATTACAACAATTAAACAATCCCAACCTTGCCCCCCCAACCCCCCCCTATGCTATAATACGACTATATATGTATAAGCATATAAATATCAGCTAGGATTGAGGAAAGTAAGCAGGGTATGACCTTTAAGAGAGCGAACGGTTGGTGCGAGTTCGTAGGTATGACTTGAAGAAGTTCCCTCATGAGCTACAAGGGTGAAAAATACAGTAGTCCTTGTCGGTGGTCACCGTTATATGACTTTACGAGAGATCGACTTTCTATTATAAGAGAGTTGGTAATCTGGGTGGTAACGCGGAAGCTATTTTAGCCTTCGTCCCTGTTTATGACATGGACGAAGGCTTTTTTAATGCAAAAATTGCACTATTAAAGAAAACACATTTCGTCCCGAAATCAAAAATAAATGGCTAACACGAAAGGAGTTTATGAATGAAAGATCAATTGAAGTCGCTTCTGACAGCGGCTAAGGATTCTGTTGAGACGGCTGAGTCTCTACAATCTCTTGAAGACATTCGTATTAAGTACCTTGGAAAAAAAGGTGAACTGACAGCAATTATGAAGCAGATGGGTAAGCTTTCAAAAGAAGAGCGTCCAGAAGTCGGTAAAATTGCAAACGAGGTTCGTTCTGACATTGAGAAGGTTCTATCAGAATACAAAGAAGCAATGAAGGAAAAAGAACTTGAAAAGCAACTTGAAGCTGAAACAATTGACGTAACTATGCCTGGTAAGGTTTCTAGAGCTGGTAAGCGTCACCCTCTAAACAAGGTTCTTGACGAATTAAAAGAAAACTTCATCGGTATGGGCTTTAAAATTGCTGAAGGGCCTGAAGTTGATACAGTATACAATAACTTTGACGCACTTAATTCACCTAAAGACCACCCTGCACGTTCAACATCAGACACATTCTACATTGCAGATGATCTACTACTAAGAACACATACGTCGCCTGTACAGATTCGTACAATGAAGAAAATGAAGCCGCCAATCAAGATAATCTCACCTGGTCGTTGTTTCCGTTTTGATGAGCTGGATGCAACGCACTCGCCAATGTTCCACCAACTTGAAGGTTTAGTGGTAGGCGAAGGTATTACAATGGCTGATCTTAAAGGCACACTAGATATGATCGCAAAGCGTATTTTCGGTAGTAACACACAGACAAAATTCCGCCCACACCACTTCCCATTCACTGAGCCAAGTGCAGAAGTTGATGTAACTTGCTTCAAGTGTGATGGTGCAGGTTGTAGAGTGTGTAGTGGTACTGGTTGGATCGAAATTCTAGGTTGTGGTATGGTTCATCCTCACGTTCTTGCTGAATGTGGAATCGACCCAGAAGTGTACTCAGGTTTTGCATTTGGTATGGGTGTTGACCGTATCACTATGTTAAAGCTTGAAATTGACGATATCCGTCACTTCTTCGACAACGACATGCGTTTCATCGATCAATTCTAGAGTAGGAGGGAAAAGAGATGTTAGTACCAGTTAATTGGTTAAAAAAAATATGTAAACATTGATGACATCGATATCAAGACGCTAGAAGATCGTCTGATCATGTCAGGTTCAAATACAGAAGCTGTAGAATCTGTTGCAGGACAAGTTGACCGTATTGTTGCGGCAAAATGTCTGACAAGAGAGCAACATCCAGACGCTGATAAGCTACTCGTTCTAAGTGTAGACATTGGTGAAGAGGAACCAATCCAAATCGTTACTGCGGCTCAAAATGTGTATCCAGGAAACTATATCCCAGTTGCACTTCATAAGTCTATGCTGCATGACGGTACGAAAATCAAGAAGGGCAAGCTAAGAGGCGTTGTGTCAAATGGTATGTTCTGTTCTCTTGAAGAAGTTGGTTTCGAAAAGAAAGTAATCCAGAAGGAATACGCTGATGGTATTTATATTATCCAAGGCGAGCCAGAGCTGGGTACAGATATTAAAGAAGTTCTTGATCTAAATGACCACGTAATTGAGTTTGAAATTACGCCAAACCGTCCAGACTGTTTGAGTATTCTAGGTATGGCGCGTGAATCTGCGGCAACATTTGACAAAGAACTGACTATGCCAGATACATCAATCCAAAAAGAAGTGGATGATGTTAATGATTACGCTACAATCGAGATTGAAGACGCTGACCTTTGCCCTCGTTTTGGTGGTAGAGTTGTTAAGGACGTTACAATTGAACCGTCTCCAACATGGTTACAACTTGCAATAATGAAAGCTGGTATGCGCCCAGTTAACAATATTGTTGATATTACAAACTTTGTACTTCTTGAGTACGGTCAGCCAATTCATGCATACGATCTAGAAACTCTAGAAGGTAAAAAAGCTAATTGCTCGTCGTGCTAAAGCTGGTGAAGTTCTTGTAACGCTTGATGAAGAGGAACGTACTTTAACAGAAGATATGCTGGTTATTGCTGATTCAAAGCAGTCGGTTGGACTTGCAGGTATTATGGGTGGTGCAGATACGGAAATTAAGGATGACACGAAGACAATCCTTATTGAAGTGGCTAACTTCTTCAAATCAAACATCAGAAAGACTTCTCGTGACCTTGGTCTTCGTTCAGAAGCATCTTCTAGATTTGAAAAAGGTGTTTCACCAGAGTACATTCCAGAAGTTCTTGACCGTGTTTGTCACTTAATCGAAAAGATTGGTGCAGGTACAGTTGTTAAAGGTATGATCGATGTATATCCTGCTCCAAAGGCAGTTGAAGAGATTATGGTTCGTCCAGAGCGTGTAGTTGGTCTTCTTGGTGTTGATCTTACTACTGAAGAGATCACGGATATATTAAACAAGCTTCAAATTAGGACAGAAATGAAAGATGGAAAGATTGCTTGTCTTCCACCAGCATTCCGTCTTGATCTGATTGAGGAAATAGATTTTGTTGAAGAGGTAGCTCGTATCTATGGGTACGATGCAATTAAAGCGACTCTTCCAGCAGATGCACAGTGGGGCGCTAAGACAAATGGTCAAACAATAGAAGACATTACAAAGGATGCACTTTGTGGTGTTGGTATGAACGAGATTTTAACATACTCATTTGTTAGTCCAAGTCAATATGACAAGCTTCGTTTACCAAAGGATTCAATGCTTAGAAATGCAATTAAGCTCATCAATCCACTTGGTGAAGAGTACTCTACTATGAGAACAACTCTAAATGCAAATATGCTTGAGGTGCTTGCTAAAAACTACAACCGTTCAGTAGAAACTGCTGTTGCGTTCGAAATTGGAAATCTGTTCTTCCCAAGAGAAATGCCAGTTGTAAATCTTCCTATAGAAAAGAAGCAACTTTGTCTGGGTGCATATGGTAAAGAAGAGGACTTCTTCACTTTAAAAGGTAGAATTGACGAAATGTTTGCAGTTCTTGGTATTAAGGGTGTGCAGTACCACAAGGAATCTAATCATCCAACATACCACCCAGGACGTTGTGCAACTCTAGTTTGGGGTAACCATATTCTAGGTACTATGGGTGAAGTTCATCCGAAGACACTTGAAAACTATGATATCGATGTGAAAACGTTCCTTGCAGATATCGACTTTAACATCATCCTTCAGATGACTAGACTTGATAGAATCTACAAGCCGCTACCAAAGTACCCAGCAAGCACACGAGACATTGCACTACTAGTTGAGAAAACCGTAGAGTCAGGTAAAATCGTATCTATTATAGAAGCGAATGGCGGGGATCTACTTGAGTCAGTGAAACTGTTTGATGTCTACGAAGGTGAGCAAATTCAAGCGGGTTACAAGTCTATAGCGTATGCACTAAGCTTCAGAAGTTCAGAGCAAACACTAACGGATGAAGAGGTCAATGCGGTATATGATAAGATCGGTGAAGCTTTGAAGTCGGAAACTGGTGCAGAACTTCGATAATTTTTTCTTAATTAAAAGAAGGAATACACTACCTGACGGCGAATATATTGACCTAGGGATAACTGTCAACGAGTTGGGTGACATTATTGGGATCAAAAAAGGGGCTGTTCATAGGTGACCGTTAAAAATAAAGTGATAGTGCGTATTCTCGGTCAGGAGTATACCATCCGAAGTGATGAGTCCCGAGAGTTTGTACAACAAGTTGCAAATCTTATAGACGATAAGATGCGCGCAATATACGACAGAAATAAGAAATTCAGCACGACATGGATAGCAGTCCTGACTGCACTAAATGTCGGAGATGATTATTTAAAACTAGAAAAGGAAAAAAGTAGAGCTGCTTGAACGACTTGAAAATCCTGATGGCGAACTGAAGACAATGAAAGATTGCTTAATTCGACTTCAAAATGAATTGAAGGAGAAGGGCGAAGCACATAAAGCTGTTGAGAATGAATTTGACAAGTTGGTTGAGAATACAGCAACTTATGAGCAGTCTATTCTTGAGCTGCGAAAAGAGATTAATCGAGTCGGAAGTGAACTTGCTGAAAAAGATCAAAGACTTAATCTTGCTGAAAACAAAGCTGAGTCAATGGCAAAATCAATAAAAGACAAAGATGTTGAGATCGAAATGCTTCGAGCAAAACTTGTAGAAGCTGAATCTGAGCGAGATGCTACGCGTCTTGAACTCAGTGAGTTTATAGAAACATTTGATACGTCTAGCTAGTTTTGAACTGAATAGAATTTAAAGTAAGAGCCACGTTGATTCGTGGCTCTTTTATTTATCTTAATCAAACATATAAAAAATATCATGTAAAGTGAATTGTAATCATATAGAATTGTATTGAGATCTCATAGTACTGAGTAAAGGAGGTAGCTTTATGAACGCTCATGGATTAATTTCAATAGTTCAGAATGCTCTTGACTATATTGAAAAAAAATATTGAAGAGGATTTGAAGATAGAGCAGATTTCTGCTAACTGCTATACTTCAACCTCAGCACTTTACAAGATGTTTTCTGCTGTATTCGACACAACGATCAAAGATTATATCAGAAAACGAAGGTTGTCATTATCAGCGTATGACCTTGTTTATACAGACATGAGTATTCTTGAAATTGCTATAAAATTTAAGTATGGGAGCTATGAATCCTATTCAAGAGCCTTTAAAAAACTATTTGGAAAGTCTCCATCTTCCTATCGAAAAAATGCTCAGTACATCGAATTTTTCCCCGGGGTTCAATTATTTGAACATCAAACAGTACAGACACTGGAGGGTAAGAGTATGAGTATCGAAAAACACATGAATCGTGATAAATTAGAAAAAGCTGTTTCATCAGTTCAGATTGGATATGTTTTAGATGTTGACATCGATAAGTTTCAAAAGATTAATGACAATTATGGCTATGACGTTGGGAATAAAGTATTGGTTGAAGTGCCTACAAGATTAGAAAATACATTACGTCTGAATGAAATAGGAAGCGAGGTCATTAGAATTAATAATGACGAATTTGCAATTGTCATCAAGGATGTTGAGAAAACAAAGATCGAAACACTTGCAAGAAAACTCGTTGAAGCTATGGCCGAACCGATCCAGATTGAAAGTGGAACATTAAGCGTATCAGTTAGTATTGGAATTGCCGCTTTTGAACTTCAACGTGACAGTGCAGACATTGTAGATCATGCAAATTTTGCCATGTATGAAGCAAAAAAATCTGGCAGAAACACATATAAATTCTATAGTGAATAAAGTCTGGAAATACTCCGCGAGACTAATATCGCGGAGTACTTTTATTTTTTGAGGCGTTGACGTCAAAAAAAACTGAACGATTATTACAGCTAGGTTTCGAATGATTATCTGCAATAGCCATGAGGGGGAAGCTATGATATTATAGGATTGAATCAATAGGAGGAAAATATGAGAAAAAATTGAATTGCTGGCGCCTGTCGGTACAAAAGAGGCACTTGTTGCTGCTGTATGGAATGGAGCAGATGCTGTGTACTTGGCGGGGAAATCATTTGGTGCCCGCAAATTTGCTGCAAACTTTGACAATGAAGAATTAGCTGAGGCTGTGACATTCTGCCATAAACACGGTGTATCCGTATTTGTAACGGTTAATACATTAGTAGCTGATTTGGAATTTGATCAACTAATAGATTATATAGACTTCCTGTACAAGGCTGATGTTGACGCAGTAATTGTACAGGATTTTGGCGTGTTAAATCTTATAAAATCACGTTACCCAGATTTTGAAGTACATGCTTCAACACAAATGACAGCTCACAGTACAGCAGATATACACTATTTGAAAGCACAAGGTATTGAGCGTGTTGTTTTGCCAAGAGAGATGCATGTCTCTGAAATCGCTGAAATAAGAAAACAAACAGATGTAGACTTTGAGTGTTTTGTACATGGTGCACTCTGTATTTCGTACTCTGGCCAATGTCTTATGTCAAGTATGATTGGCGGACGAAGTGGAAATAGAGGCAGCTGTGCTCAGAGTTGTAGACAGCCATATTCACTTATAGATATAGATACTGGTCTGACTGAAAAGCATGACGGTGGTAAGTATCTACTAAGCCCAAAAGATTTACGTGCACTAGAAGAAATTCCAGCGTTAATAGAAGCAGGGGTAAATTCATTTAAAATTGAAGGACGTATGAAAAGACCTGAGTATGCGGCAGTTGTTGTTCGTGCATACAGAGAAGTGTTAGATGCCGCTCTTGAAGGGAAGTCATTTGACCTTAAAAAAAAGTGGAATAAAGACACTGCGGACATTTTTACAAGAGGCTTCACTAAGGGATACCTTCTTGGAGATAGCACACCAGATAGAATGAATCAGCAATGGCCAGGGAACTCTGGCGTTGAAATTGGAACAGTACTGAAATACGAAAAAGATAGAAAACGTATGCTGATCTCCATTTCAGATGAACTCCACGTAGGTGATGAAATTCAGATCAGACGTGGTAATGATTCTGTTGGAGCACGTGTTGAATTTATTGAAAAGGGTCGTGCAAGAGTTAAAACTGCAGAAACTGGACAAGAAATTATAATGAATATGCAGTATCCTGTTAAACCTGGTGAGGTCATTTATAGAACAGTGAACGACGCACTAATAAAATCAGCAAGACAGACATATGCACGTCAGGTACAAAGAGTTGCTGTTGAAATGTCATTAGATATAAAAGCCAATCAACCAATGAATTTGAATATCATAGATGAAGATGGAAACAAAGTGTCTGTTACTGGGGATATGCCAGAAGCGGCAATGAATAGACCTCTTGATAAAGATCGTGTTGAAAAGCAGATTATGAAACTTGGAGATTCTCCATACTATAGTAAAGCACTAAATATTGGTCTTGATGATGGGCTGGCACTTCCAATGAAGTCGATCAATGCATTAAGACGTGATGCAATTGAAGCCTTAGATGAAATGAGATCAATTAAGTACAAACATAGAGCTGAAGTGGCTCCTATTGAGACATCTGAAATTTCAGAATTACAATCTAATGTCCAATCTGATTCGCAATCTGAATCTGATAATGACGATGTATTCACACATCCGAAGTTCCACATCGAAGTGAGAAATCGTGAACAGCTAAAAACTGCAATTGATGTTGGTGTAGATGCTATTATGGTATCTACTTTTGAAATGATAGATATTGCAATAGAAGAAACCGAAGAAATTTATTGTCCTATAATATTTGCACCTGGTAGAATCGTTAGAGATTTTGAATATGAAAAACTTGATGAAAATCTTGAAAAAATTAAGTCACTGTCAGGGATTTGGGCTGGCGCTTATGGCATGATTGAATGGGCAAATAGAAATAATGTAACCGTTCTTGGTATTGATCAGGGGCTTAATATTTTTAATTCAAGATCAATTCTTAGTCATAGAAGTGAAGCGCAATGTGTAACTTTGTCGCCAGAAATGACTATGTATCAAATCAAGAACTTAAACGTATCTGGTTCTGATATGGAAGCGATTGTGTACGGTCGACAAACTGTTATGATTACCGAATACTGTCCAATATCTGCAACACTTGCTAATGGACATACAGACTGCGGTCTTTGTGAGCAGAAAAATTATGGATTACAAGATAAAAAAGGTGCAGCATTCCCAGTGTTAAGAGTGAATAAATCATGTAGAACTAAGATTCTAAATAGTAAAATTCTATTTGTTCCAGAAGAACTTGAAGGCTTATACGACAATGGAGTCAGATCTTACAGAATGGTGTTTACCCTTGAAAATAGTACTGAGGTGGAAGAGGCTATTTTATTATTTAAACGTACTATGGACCACGACCTAACAGAAGTAGATGAACAGGCAAGGAACAGATTTGTAGGTAAAGGTCTGACGCGCGGACATTACTACAGAGGTGTTTTCGCCGACGATTAGAGGTGAATGACATGAATCCAAAATCACTTAGAGTATTGGAATACGAAAAAAATAAAGGACATGCTTCGTAACGAAGCAGGTTCTCTTCTGGGGAAGGAAATGATCGATGAGCTACATCCTTCAGGAGAAATTGCAGAGATTAAATACATGTTAGGACAAACATCTGAGGCTGTAAGTTTATTAATGAAACATTCACAGTTTCCACTGGGTAGAGTCCATGATCTATCTACACATGTACGTGTTGCTGAAATTGGATCTTTTTTATATCCTGGCCAGCTTCTTGAAGTCTGTGATTCTCTTCGTACGGCTCGTCGTATGAAAAACTTTATATCGAAACAAAGAATGGAAGTAGAAGGTGGATTACCAATATTAGGTGAGTATGCTGACTATTTAACAAACTTAAAACCAATTGAAGAGTCAATAGACAATGCTATCTCAGGTGAAAATGAAGTCTCAGACAATGCAAGTGTAGCACTGAGGAAAATTCGAAGAGATATTGAAAACAAGAATGCTAACATTAGAAAAAAAGCTAGATTCTATAATTCATTCGACTCAAAATCAGAAGTATCTTCAAGATGCCATTGTAACTATTAGACAAGATCGATTTGTAGTTCCTGTTAAATCGGAATACAAAAATATGATCAAGGGACTTGTTCATGATCAGTCATCGAGTGGTGCAACGCTGTATATTGAACCAATGGCGGTTGTTGAGTTGAATAATCAACTTAAGGAAAGAAAACTAGATGAAAAGAAGGAAATTGAACGCATTCTAACAGAACTCACATCAACAGTGGGAGCATTTGCAGATGAAGTGCGCACGAATCAAAAATATCTTGGTATTTTAGATTTTGTTGTAGCGAAAGCCAAATTAGCACTAAAAATGAAAGCTGTTGAACCAAAACTTAACGGCAGAGGTGCAATGAATATAAAGAATGGTCGTCATCCGTTACTAGATTCTAAGTCTGTTGTACCATCCAATGTATGGATTGGGAAAGAGTTTACTTCATTACTGGTCACAGGACCCAATACAGGTGGTAAAACAGTAACGCTTAAGACGGTTGGGCTTCTTTCGCTTATGACACAATCGGGCCTTCATGTTCCAGCAGATTATGGCACAGAAATGGCTGTGTTTGACAGCATTTATGCTGATATCGGCGATGAACAGAGTATTGAGCAGAGTTTATCGACATTCTCGTCTCATATGACAAACATAGTTGATATTCTTGAAAATGTAACAGAGAAGTCCTTAGTTCTATTTGATGAACTGGGTGCTGGTACTGACCCTGCTGAAGGCGCAGCACTTGCTATGGCAATACTAACGAAATTATACAATAGAAAAATTAGGACAATAGCGACAACACACTATTCAGAACTGAAGCAGTTTGCTCTTGTTCATGAAGGTATGGAAAACGCATCAGTGGAATTTGATGTAGAGACACTCAGTCCTACATATAAACTTTTAATTGGCGTACCAGGTAAGTCGAATGCTTTTGAGATTTCACTAAAACTTGGTCTTTCAAGTGAAGTGATTGATTCTGCCAGAGCTCTTGTTAAACAAGACGATATTGAGTTTGAAGAAGTTTTTAACTTCTATTGAAGAGAATAGAAAAACATCTGAAGCAGAACGCGATGAAGCCATTAAGTTAAGGCTTGAGATGGAAAACCTCAAGAAGAAAATTGTTGAAAAAGAATCTCGTATATCAACACAACGAGACAAATTAGTTGCAGAGGCAAAAAATGAAGCCAGAGCGATTCTTAAAAAAGGCAAAAGATGAATCTGAAGAAATAATAAAAGAGCTTCGTGGTCTTCAAACAAAATCTGCAAAAGAAAAAAAACAAAGAAATTGAGAAAATGCGACGGAAGTTGCGAGATAATATAAATGATGTTGCAGCAGCTGCTATAGCAGAGCCAGAAGAAGTCTACAGGAAAATACCTAAAGATTTAAAACTTGGACAAACTGTTAAGGTTGTTAATTTAGGACAGAAAGGCAATGTTGTAACCTTGCCTGATAAAGATGGTGAGTTAACTGTTCAAATTGGCATTATGAAAATGAAAGTCAAAGTGAGGAACCTAATGCTTGTTGATGAGTCAGCAACAAATGATGCACCTCTAGCTCATAAACGTGCTAGAGGATCAGAACGAAAATATGTGTCTGCTGCAAAACATATGACAACTGAAATCGATCTTCGAGGTAAAACTCTGGAAGAAGCTGAATATGAGCTAGATAAGTATCTTGATGACGCTTGCCTTGCTAATCTTGAAAGTGTTCGTGTTATTCACGGCAAGGGAACAGGTGCTCTGCGTGCAGGCCTTCGTGAATTCTTTAAACATCATCATCATGTAAGAAACTATGAAGAAGCGCCTTTAAATCAGGGTGGATCTGGTGTGACTATTGTAGAATTGAAGTAGTATTGAGTAAAATTCAGGTATTTGAAAGGTTGAAGCTCTATGATATTTGTAAGTAGTTGCTTAATTGGAATGTGTTGTCGTTATGATGGTACCGACAATAAGTCGGAGTCAGTCCATAAGTATCTTAAAGGCAAGACGTGGATGCCGGTTTGTCCAGAACAAATGGGTGGTCTGACAACACCGCGCGAAGCTGCCGAAATCAGTAAAGACAGAGTTGTTACGAAAAATGGGGATGATGTCACAGCTGAGTTTATTCGTGGTGCTGATGAAGTTGCACGCTTAGCAAGAATGACTGGTGTCAAAGAAGCAATTTTAAAGAGCAGATCACCATCTTGCGGCAGTGGGAGAATATATGATGGAACATTTTCGAAAGTGCTAATAGATGGAGACGGATTAACTGTGAGAGCCCTAAAAAAGATGGGTGTGCAGATCCTGTCTGAAGAGGACCTATAAATAGAATGCCAGATAAGCCACTTGCTTATCTGGCATTTTTTATACATCATTTACCGAGAAACATATTTCAGCAACTCATATGGATGAGCAAGTACGTCTTTGTTGGGGATAGAGTCAATGTTCTTGGCGCCCCAGCCAGCGACCATGAAATCAGTCCCAGCCTTCCGAGCACAGGCACTGTCATAAGTGGTATCACCAATATACAAAGTGTCTGCAGGCTCACTCAATGTGTTCTGTAGGTAATATAATAAAGGTTCTGCCTCAGGTTTGTGTTTTGTTGTCCTATCAGCAGTGACAATAAAGTCAAACTGGTCTTTCAATGAAGCGAAAAGTGGATCATTATCACATTCACTGTCTCTTCTTGACGTAACAATTCCAAGATTAATCCCCATCTTTTTTAAAGCTTCAATTAACTTAGGTATACCTTCGTAAATCGAATTGCGGTCTGCATGAGCTTTTGTGGATTTATCCCATTCAGCTAGAATTCTGCTTGGATTGTTAAGACCAAGCGTTTTAATCGAGTAGGAACCAGGAACACCAAGTACGAAGTCTAAATCTTCTGGTGAGTACAGTAAGCCAGTTTCATTAAAGAGAACCTTTTGAAGTCCCTTTACTATAGACTGTTCTGTGTTAATAAGTGTTCCATCCACATCGAAAACAACATTTTTATACATGTTCATCCTCACTCTCTAATTTCATTTCCTTTTTTAAAGCATAACATGAAGTTGAGAAGAAAACAATTACAAAACGGATATAAAATGCATAAAAGCGCATCTTTTTATGAGTTTAACTGAAAATAACAGCATGAATACTAAGATAATTGATCATACTGCTAACAAAATGCATGTTGCTATTGAAAACATGCATAAAACAGCATATCCTATATCTATATGGAGGGTATTGTGATGTTTAATGATGAGAGACATAATAAAATACTGGAAACAATAGAAAGCGAAGGACGCGTTGAGGTTGTTAAGCTTAGTGAGCTTTTTTAAAGTATCGGTAGATACCATTCGAAGAGATTTAAAAAAAGCTTGAAGAGGAGGGTCTACTTAAGAGAACTCACGGCGGAGCTGTTCGAATAAAACCTATGGGTGATGCCTTTAATTATGCTACTAGAAAAAGAATATACTCAAAAGAAAAAATGGCGATAGCAAATAGTGCATCAAAGTTTATTGAGGACCATGACGTAATACTTGTTGATGGATCAACAACAATTAGTGCACTGGTTCCAATTATCTCATCACGAAAGAATTTGAAAGTCTTTACAAATAACATTCAGGTTGCTGGCGAAATACTAGAAAAAAGTAATCATATAAAAGTTTTTATGATTGGTGGTATGCTTGATATGGAGCATGGAACGGCTGTGAGTCACGAGGCTGTTGCACTGATAAAAAAACTGAGAGTAAATAAGGTGTTAATCGGTTCATGTGCCATATCTCCAGAGAGGGGACTAAGCTCATCGGAAATGGATGATGCAGCAATAAAAAAAAGCTATGTTAAGTGCAGGCGAGAAAGTCTATATTCTTGCAGACCATACAAAGTTCAATAGGGAGTCACTTGTTAAGGTGGCAGATTTATCGCCAGAGTACACAATTATTACTGACAGTAAAATTATTTTAGAAAAAAAAGAAGTATATAATGCTCTTATCGAAAAGGGCGTTCCAGTGATTATCGCTGATAATTGAATTAAAATATACTGACTTCTAAAATAAAGAACTCTTCCCACTAAGGAAAGAGTTCTTTTAAGTTGACTTTATTCTGGCATTTGGACAAGGGTTGCGCTACCAGGTATTTTTTTATCTTTATATACGGCAGTTATTGTGAAATAGTAAGTTTGGCCAGATTCAAACTTGGAAAAATCTCCATTTTGATATTTTGTACCAGGCCAGATTTCATACGAAGTCACATTGGTGTCAGTAATCCATTTAAGATAGCCATTTTCAGGATAAACAGGTGTCTTGTCGTTTTTAGAGGCAACAACCTTGTAGCCATCTAACATCGGATGATCAATTTTATCCCATTTGACATAAACATGTCCGTTGGTTGAATATGCTGTTACAGAAGGTGTAATATATTCACTAATCTCCATCTCTTCGCCAGGCATGACTGCAGTTTCAGTACGACCGTAGTAGTATCCATCTTCATAAAGTGTTGTAATTGAGAAGAAGTACTTTTTGCCAGGCTCGAACAAACTGAAATCACCACCGCTATATCCTGTATATGGTTTGATTTCAATCCGATTGGTATCCCTATCAGTAATAAATTTTAAATAACCATCATCTGGATAAATCGGCGATCCGTCAGATTTACTTGCGACAACTTTGTAGCCTTTGAATCCAGACTTATGCACTTTGCTCCATTCAAGAACAATTCGGTCGTCTTTAACTATGGCTTCGATTTGTGCAGTCTTTTCACCAGAATCAACATCGTCGTATTTTGCTTCTTCTTTTTTATCGTCTTCCTTCTCATCTTTCTTGTCTGGTTCATCCATATCCTCAAATGTAACCTTCTCTGCATCCTCAACAATAATTTTTTCGGTTGTGAATAGATTCATAAGAAGAGCTGCTGTTTCAGCACGTGTTAAGTCTGATTGTGGTGCGAACTTGAAACCACCATCAACAGGCGATCCAGACATTAAACCGTGTTTTACTGCTGTGGCAACGTAATCCTTAAGGTTATCAGATATATCTTCTGCATCTACAAACTTATCCAGATGTGCGCTATTGCCAGTCGTGTCATATTTGAGAGCTTTGACAAGTGCAACAGCCATGTCTTCACGCACAGCATTATCTTCAGGCTTGAAGTAATAATCGTCTCCAGATACATACCCTGTCATATAATACTTTGAGGACTCAACATACTTATACGCCCAGTGATTTTTTTTCAACGTCTTCAAACCAAGGACTACTTGGTTTTTCTAGTTCAAGATTCAGAGTTTTGACCATCATAGTAGCAAACGCATCACGGTGTACATTTTCAAGTGGTTTAAACGTTCCATCATCATACCCTGAAATAATACCTTCGCTCGACAGTGTCTTTACGGCATCGTAATACCAGTCATCTGTTTTAACATCTGAAAAATCTTTTGTTTCAGCGTAAGTCACACCACTTACATTTCCGAGTGCCATAATAGCTATGAGTACAAATACTAATACTTTCTTTAACATTTCTCAGGCCTCCTTGCACATATATATCCCACGTTATATATGTCGGCATTATATCGCAGAAATACTCAAAAACACGATTAATGTAATACACTAATAATATAATTGAAACAAATGTGAATGAGGTCCTGACTTGATTAGAGGCTAAAGTTAATAGGTGCTTAAGTCTTAAGTATATAAGTGGTGGGTGTTTAGGTGTGTCAGCCTAGGACTATATGTTTAGAAGTTTAGATATCTATGGTAATTAAATTGAAAACTGAAATTAAGTATTAAAAAAGCTGCCTTAAAATAAGACAGCTTTCGTACTATTCGTTATTTCGTTCAAGAGCATCATTTATAATGTCTAAGTTGTATCTAAGATTGGCGTTGTCAGGGTCTTTTTCAAGTCCACTTTCAAGATATTCTCTTGCACCTTCATAATTAAGTTCTTTGAGCATTTGATCAGCTTTTAATGCGTCATAGATCCAGCTATTTTGAAATCTGGGAATGCCCCATGCTAAGCTAGCTATAATAACTGTGATTGTAACAACTTGGGCTATAATGTGTTTCATTTTAAATGGGTTCTGTTGTTTAATACCAACAGACCATGCCGCTAAATAGCCACCTACGAGACCAGCCAAATGTGCAGCGTTATCAATATTTGGTACCATAAAACCAATTACAATATTTATTCCAATCAAGGAAAGCATATCAGTTCCATAAATTTTCTTGTAAAGCTTTGGATTTAGGGTTAATAGGTATAGATTTGCACCAAGCAGTCCAAAAAATTGCACCAGATGCACCAACACCTACTCGATAGCTAAATATGAAACTCCCTAGTGACCCTATAAATCCAGAAACGAAGTATATTATTAGGAACTTTGATCTACCGAAAAATATTTCTACATCTCGTCCTAGTGCTCTTAGTGCCAAACAGTTGAACACAACATGCATTAGACTTGCATGTAAGAACATAGATGAAATTAATCTGTAGTATTCGCCATCAACGATATGCATATTCGATTTTGCACCGAAGTTTATTAGTGTATTAACTGACATGTCCGTAGAAAAGCCTGGCTGATAAAACACCATAAGAACATAAAGTAGTACATTGATACCAATCAATATATATGATATGAAAAAGGGTTTCTTAACTGCTGTTGTTTCCAAATTACCGCCTCCTAATATTGCCCGAACGTGGGACTGTTATGACTATAATACCAGATATCTGGTAGAGCTGAGCTTTTGTAGTCATAAATTCAAAAAAAAGTTCACATGTGTATTGTATAAGTGCTTGGGTAAATAACGAAAACAAACTTGATTTTGAAAATACCCTATGTTACACTAGGGTGAATTAAATAGAGTATATGTCTATGACAAGGAAAGTAATTGTAATGTGAAGCTCAAGCGAGTCGGGGATGGTGTAAGCCCGGTCAATCATCTACAATGAAGCGTACCTTTGAGATTTCAACTGAACTGAGTAGGTTGAATGGCTTCCAACCATTATCTTGGAATTGAGAGAGTTCAGGTAAATGCACTGAGCTAATAAGAGTGGTAACGCGGATAATTCGTCTCTTGCTTTGGTTATACAACCAAAGCAAGGGACTTTTTTTAATTTTGATGAAATTGCCCCAATCCGTCGTTGTTTAGTTTTCTGAATTCAGACACGTATGTTTGGTACGCTCCTTAGATTCAAAAAACTGTACGCCTAGTCTTGGAACAATTTGATCAAAACTAATGAATATAATAAAGTCATTTAAGGACGAACGATAAATAATGAGGAGGTTTTAAAATGATTGATTTTAAACAAGCCATTGCAGAACTTCTAAGTGCACATATTGAAGCCATGAGCACTGAGGAGATTTATGAAACACTTGAGTATCCAAAACATGAGGACATGGGTGACTATGCGTTCCCTTGTTTTAAGTTGGCTAAGACATTTAGAAAAGCACCTCACATGATCTCTGCGGATCTAGTTGAGACGATTGGTACACATGAGCACTTTGAAAATATTGAAGCTGTAGCTGCATATATTAACTTCAAGATTGATAAAGGTGTTTTTGCTAAGTCAGTTCTAGAAACTATTGCAAAAGAGGGCGACGCATTTGGTTCAACAAATATTGGTGAAAACAAGAACTTAATTGTTGAGTTCTCGTCTGTAAACATTGCAAAAGCATTCCACATGGGGCATATCCGTTCTACAATGATCGGTAATGCACTGTATAAAATATTTGGTTTCCTTGGTTACAACGCTATCTCAATCAACCACCTTGGTGACTACGGTACACAGTTTGGTAAAATGATTGTTGCTTATAAAATGTGGGGCGACAGGGATCTAATTCTTACAGATCCTGTTCGTGAACTTGTAAAGCTTTATGTTAAGTTCCATGATGAAGCTGAAAAGGACGAAACACTTAATGACACAGCTCGAGAGTGGTTCACTAAGTTAGAGAATGGTAACCAAGAGGCATATGACCTTTGGGCATGGATGAAGGAATTGAGCCTGGTAGAATTTGACCGAGTGTATGACCTTCTAGGTGTTCATTTTGACTCATATGCAGGGGAAAGTTTCTACTCTGACAAGATTCCGGCAGTTCTTGCTGAATTGCGTGACAAGAATGTCATGGTAAAATCTGAAGGTGCAGAGATTGTAGATCTTGAAGAGTTCAACATGCCTCCAGCACTGATCACTAAGAAAGATGGTTCATCTTTATATATTACACGTGATATTGCAGCAGCAATGTACCGTAAGAACCACTACAACTTTGAGAAGAACATTTACGTTGTAGGTGCCCCACAGCAGCTTCACTTCAAGCAGTGGATGAAGATTATCGAGCAGATGGGTCATGAATGGGCTAAGGACTGTGTTCATGTTGACTTCGGTACTGTTTCTCTTGAAGAAGGATCAATGTCAACACGTAAAGGTCGCGTTATATACCTTGAAGAAGTTCTTCAAAAGGCTATTGACAGTACAAAGGCAATCATCGAGGAAAAGAATCCTAACCTCGATAACAAGGAAGAGGTTGCTAAAAAGGTTGGCGTTGGGGCAGTTGTGTATCAAGAACTTTCAAATAACAGAATTAAAGACTACACATTCTCATGGGAGTCAACACTTTCATTTGAAGGTGAAACAGGTCCTTATGTTATGTATACACATGCACGCTCATGTAGTGTTCTGAGAAAAGCAGACATCGATTTCAAGTCTGGTGTTGATTATAGCCACTTGAGCGACGATGCATCTAAAGATGTTATTCGTCTACTCAGCAAGTTCCCGGAAGTTGTATTGGAATCAGCTCGTAAATATGAGCCGTCAATGGTTACACGTTATGTAACGAATCTTGCGCAACGTTTCAACCGCTTCTACCATGACAATCCAATTCTTGTTGATGATGTAGAATTGAAGAAGGCAAGACTAGCACTGGTTGACGCAACGCGTCAAACGTTGAAGACAGGACTAAGTCTTGTTGGACTAGCTGCTCCTGAAAGAATGTAAGAGTAAATAAATCGTTGTAAATAAAATTAAGAGATATGGTGTAGGCGACTACACCATATCTCTTTTTTATACGCTTAATTTCTTCTTGTTATACAAGCTATCATAGTTCTATTTATGACGCTGTCTTTAAAACCGCAGAATCTCGAAATTGTAGGGAAGAATCTGATAGAGTCCTTGAAATGACCTTCAGTTCATCACACAACTCAGATACACGTTCTATTGATTGAAGCTGAGTTTCACCAGATGCTGTTACCTGCTGAGTTGTCGAAGACGTCATTCTTGACGACATTGATACTTGACTAAGGACCTTAGAAAGACCATCTTTTATCTCACCAACCTGAATAATTAAATCTCCGATGGTGTCAATTCCACCACCAATTTCCATGATTGAGCTTCCAATGCTTCCAAAAGCAGATTTCGTAGAAGTGACAGTGTTAATTTGTTCTGCTAATGCATGTTCTACATTATCGATTAGTGTTAAACTGCCTTCCATTTCCTTCGCAATTCCACCAATCATGCACTGAATCTCAGTAGATGATGCCTTGCTTTGATCAGCAAGTAACCCTATTTCGTTAGCAACCACTGCAAAACCACGACCGTGTTCACCAGCTCTTGCTGATTCTATGGCGGCGTTTAGTGCTAATAAGTGTGTTTTGTTTGAAATGCTAAGAATTGATTCTGTGATCTTGTGCATGTTTTTCATTTGGTTTGCAATACTACGAACCGAGTCTCCAAGAGATTCAATTGCAGCAGTTGTTTGTCCTGATTGTGTTATTAGTTCAGCAACAATACGCTCTCCATTTTCACTAGATTCCTGCGTAACAGTGGATATTTCATCAAGGTTTCTGGTGAAATTATGTATTTTGTCTAAATGATCTTTCAAGAGATTCATCTGCTCAGAGCTTTCCTTTGAAAGCTCAGTATTTTTGAGTGCCATTCCAGCAACCCCATCCATCATAAGCGTTATTTCTGATGCAGAATGTTGTGTTTGTTGCATTAACTCATTCATGGCATCTGTTGAGTACTCAATAGTCTCACTTGAAGATTGGACAGTTGAGATCATTTCATGTATTTCATAGCTGTTCTCGTCAGTGGTGATATCAGTGTTTTCACTTAAATCAAGGCTTTCTACAGTGTTATTAATAATAAACATAGAAATAACTATGGTTAATAGTGTTAGTGGAATGGTGCTATAGAAATTCATGTTCAAATAGTGCAGTAAAAATAGTGGCAATAGTATGCCTGCGCATATTGTACCGCCATATGCAGTAAGTATTTTATGTTTTAAATTCATTTCGACCTCCGTTGTCCCCAGTAATACATCCATTTGAATCATTTCTTGTTAATCTGATAACGATTCTCATATATAATAAACTAATTGATAACTATTATCAATAAAAAGTTCACAAAATAAGTAATATTTTCGAAAATGAAAAAGTTATAATGATTATGTCAAAATGCTATAATAAAATTGGATGTAAATCCTATAATATGAGTCGGATTACGGGAGGTCGTATGGAATCATTTTGTTCTTCCAAATCAATATTTAGTGGAATCTCAAAATCTTATCTGGAAGATAATTCGTTTAGAGAACAATATTATACTTATGATCCTGATAATAGCGCTGCTTGGAAAGAGCGTATGGGTAAAGTTACAAAGAATAGTTACAAACGAGATGAACTAACAGATACACTGCTTAAACTCAATAGTTCGTTAGGGGCTTCAAAAGTGACTCTTAACAATATTGAAAAGCTTAGAGACGAAAAAACCTTGTGTGTGGTTACAGGGCAGCAAACGGGTATACTTGGTGGTCCTCTGTTTACCTTATATAAAGCATCAACAACTATAAAGAAAGCAAAAGAATTAAGCAAGGAATACGGTATTGAGGTGGTACCAGTATTTTGGTTGGCTTCTGAGGATCATGACTTTGAAGAAGCAAGAGAAATAGCACTAATTGATGATGGGAAACTAAAAAAGGTTAAGGTAGATAAGAAACCTGGCCTTGGAAACAACAATTTGTTTAAGACACCTCATAATTATTCATACTTAAAAGAACCTGTGGGCTGGGTAGACATCAATACGTCTGTTAAAAGTCTGATGATCGAAGCGAGTCATGCTTGGAATAAAACTGAATTTGAAACTTGGTGTAAAGACGTATTCGAAAGTTCTGTAAAAGAAAACGAGACTTTAAGTCAGTGGTTTGCACGTATTTATTTAAACGTATTTGCTTCTGAGGGGCTAATAATTGTAGATCCAATGGACAAGTCAATTCGAAAACTTGGGACTGAATTTTTAAAATCTGCAATTCAAAAAAGCAATCAAGTTATACAATCTGTAATTGATAGAGGCAGTAATTTGAGTCAGGCTGGTTTTAAGCCGTTAATAACACCACGAAAAGGTACAACTGGTTTATATTATTTGGAACGCGGCGAGCGAATCCCTATAATCCATGAGGAAGGCTTATACACGGTTCGTGAAGACGACGAAAGAGAAGCCTTTTGCCTAGATGAGATCGTTAACTTAGTTGACCGACACCCCGAAGATTTTAGTACAAATGTAATATTAAGACCTATTATTCAAGATGTATATCTACCAACTGTAGCATATGTAGCCGGACCTGGCGAAGCATCATATTACGCTCAACTAAAGGACGTATATGAACACTTTGGAATGGAAATGCCAATCATTTTGCCAAGAGAAAAATTATACTGTTTGTACTGGACAACTTAAGTCTGAGCTTAAAGAATTCAATCTAACAATAGATGAGGTTATCAATAATGATCAGGTTTCTGTTGAAAGATCTCTATTAGACGAAAAAGATCTTCTAGATATGGAAAAATTGTTTGATGAATTTTCTGCTGATTTTAATAGAAAATACACTGAACTTGTAGAAACACTCAAAAAAATGGATGCGGATATTCAGAATATTTCGAATAAGAACCAGAGCTTAATAAATCAACAGTTTGATTATCTAAAACAGAAGAGTAAAAGATTCCATAGAAAAAATCATAAAGAAGAGTTGAAAGCAGTCAAAAAAGTATTTGACTGGATTAAACCTTATGGAGGGCTTCAGGAACGCCAGTTAAGCCTTATTAATATTCTAAGCATCGGTGGCCCTGACTTTATTGAACATATAACGAATCAGACTGATTATGACAGAAAACATCGAATCATCGTTTTGGAATAGGGAAGGTGTGCGTAATGAAAATAGGGATTTGCTGTTATCCATCATATGGTGGAAGCGGTGTAGTAGCAACTGAGCTTGGTAAACATCTTGCAAGAAGAGGACATGACGTCCATTTTATTTCATATGATAAACCATTTCGCTTAGATGATTATCAGGAACATGTTCATTTCCACGGAGTAGATACCGCCAATTATCCAGTGTTTAAACATCCGCCGTACATAATGGCGCTTGCCAATAAACTGGCAGAAGTGGCTCAAAGGGAAGAATTGGATATTATACATGCACATTATGCTGTACCCCATGCAACGGCTGTTATGCTTGCTAATCAAATGCTAGGTGGACGCTTGAAAATTGTTACAACTCTACATGGTACAGATGTAACAATTATGTCAGATGAAGACAGCCTCAAGCAGGTTATGGCACATAGTGTGAATCAATCAGATGTTATTACAGCCGTGTCAAATGACCTTGCAAAAGTGGCTCAAGAAGCCATTAATCCGGAAAAACCGATTAGAATGATACACAATTTTATCAATTTAGAAGAATATAATAGAGCTGACCAGCCTTCCATTCGATCGTGTTTAAATATAAAAGATGATGAAAATGTCATCGTTCATACTTCGAACTTTAGACCTGTTAAGAGAATTGAAGATGTTATAAATATTTTTGATGGCATTCAAAAAAAACTTCCAGCTAGACTCCTTTTAGTGGGAGACGGGCCTGATCACAATAAAGCATATGAGTTGGCAAAAGAACTCGGAATACTTTCAAAAGTTGAGTTCTTAGGAAAGCAAAGCCGTGTTGTGAAAATCCTTTGTGCATCAGACCTATTCTTGCTCCCTTCTGAGAAGGAAAGTTTTGGTTTGGCAGCACTTGAAGCAATGGCTTGTGAAGTGCCAGTTGTTGCTTCAAATACTGGAGGTCTACCAGAGGTCATTACGCATGGTCATTCAGGATGGTTGGCAAATGTAGGTGATATTGAATCTATGATTGATGGTGCAATCTATATACTAGAGAATAAGGAAAGACATAGCTTATTCCGTCAAAATGCAAGAAAGACTGCCGCTGAAGAGTTCAACGCAGATAGGGTGGTTGAGGCGTATGAATCACTTTATAAGGAATTACTCGAAAATTAATTGAATATTGGAACGACTAAGTTCAATTTTGAAGTTTTTGTATGATAATATTATATAGTATGGGGTTTTTGAATAAAGTCATAAACACTCAATAGATAATATAGGGGGAAAATATGAAGCTTAAGAAGTTTGGTGTTGTTCTAGGACTTGCAGTTGCACTTGTTTTGGCAGGGTGCCAGAATGCTGATGTTGTTACAGAGGGGGATCATGATGCCGGGGATGTTCAAGAGGAACATACTGATCAAGATTCAGACCAAGATTCAAACCATGATGAAGACGTTGATTTTTCAAAAGGGTTTAAATCGTCAAAAGAAGCTCTTGATGTATACATGACAGAAATCATACATAAGGATTATGACAAAGCATATGAAGCGCTTCACCAAATTGACCATGAGACTTTTAGTCTTGAGGACTTCGTTGCATACCAGTCATCAATGCAACTTGCAAAAGACGTTCATGGGTACGATATTCATGATGAGCAAACGTTCTGGGATTTTGAGTTTTCAGGGACAAAGTTTGAACAAGTGGATTTCTTTGATGTGGACATAGCGTCAGTTGAAAAGGGGGCTGACCCTCTGCCAGATAACGGAGATGATGATCACAACCACGATACAGGTTCTGATTACCATGACCACGATCATGGGCATAACATGACAACTATTGGAATTGCTGCAGTAAAACGCAATGGCGATTGGTTTATTCTTCAAGGGCTAAGTGAGTACGAACTAAGAGACTTAACACGTAAATACACAAATCAAAGTGTTTCACTCAACATGGAAGAAAAGGAATCATATGCACTTGGAGAAATAGCTCCAGTCGGGAATATGATGATAAGTGTAAATGAAGTCGTAAAGGACACTGAATCTAATGTATTCAAACTTGACGTAGCCATTATGAATGTTGGATTTGACCCACTAGATACAGATTATTTTGTTAGCAAATTCGCCGTAGTTGACTCTAGTCTGAAAAATTACATGAGTCAGCCGGTTGATCAAGCGGCTGCTTTTAATGGTCTTGTCAGAGCTGGTAGTTACGCACGTGGCATTCTTCACATTCCAGTAACAGAAGGATTTGAAACAGACGCTGTCTATTTTTTAATGAATACGGTTGATCCAGAAAAGCAACCCATTAAATTTGATCTTGGTAGAAAAGCAGAATTCGAGATGCAAGCAGTATATAACACTCTAACAAGAAAGCCGTCATCAAGTGTGAATGAGAAAGCATATATAGATGGTCTAATGTTATCTGTGACGGATGTATCGTTTAAAGATGTGTCTTCTTCAGAAAGCACTTCTATAGATAATGACTGGGAAGTTATGGCTGTGTCAGTTGAGATCAGCAATTTGACAGATGAACAAGTGTATATGAATCAGCTGTACTTAACTGCACGTTCCTCTGATGGCGTATCGGTGAATGTTCATGATCAGTTTAAGACTGAAAAAATGGAAGGCGTAATGACAATTAATGAAGATCTTGAGTTCCTCGTGAAAAAAGATGAAAAACCTGTTGAATTAACTCTGTGTATTCGTGATACACGACCAAATAATAGTATGACAATATTAATAGATTAATTTGAGTGTACAATTAATAGTGTTTTCGTTTTAGACATTTAACATGAATAAAAGAGGCAATTGCTGATAGATTATCTGCAATTGCCTCTTACTATTTCATTCAAAATATTTGATTCGAAAGGTACCATTATTAAAACTTGCAGTTTTTACAAAGTACGTCAGGTTCTTTGTCAAAATAAACACGTTCGCTTCTTTCCTGAACATCATTAATGATATCTAGAACTTTGTTGATTTCCTGATTCACCATTGTAAGATCATCTTTTTCTACGTTGTAATATAGGTAGAGATCTTCAAAGAGCCGAACGAGTTTTGAAATATGTTGATCCACTTCAATAAAAGATTCAAAATTGGAACTGTTCATAGCATTCTTGAACTGTTTGATATCTTCACGGATCGTGTCTACAACTTCTTCTTCAGATTCGTAATCGCCAATTGCACATGTGTAAGGCTTGATTCTTTCAAGGAAGAAAGTGTTGTCTTTATTTAGATGGTATACATATGATATTTTTGTGCCTTTGAGCTTGAACTTTACATAGAACATGATGCCCTGTATGTCAAGTACACGTGCACCAAGTTTTTTCAACTCTTCTTTGCACATTTCGTGTCGGATAAGTCGAGAAGACATGATTGCCATAGGTGCCCCTCCTTCTACTAACTATGTATATTAGTTAATTCTTCTGAATATTATACCATAAAAAATGTATACAATACGGAGGGGCCATAAATTTTAGCAGGTTCATGTTTGACGTGGTATAATACCTTAGAATCAAATGCGCTTTATCACTGATGTTCAAGAAATGTAAACATTTCATGAACCTATCAGTTTACGGTATATAATGTAGAAAGGTACCACAATGAAACTATTACTGACCACATTAAACTCAAAATACACACATTCATCATTAGCTCTTCGTTACATTAAAAGTATGCTAACTGATGTTAATGCAGATATTGAATTAAGGGAATACACAATAAACAATCAACTGGATTACATTGTGAGAGAAATCTACAGTGGTCATTTTGACGTCGTTGTTTTTTTCTGTGTACATTTGGAATGTTGAAGACACACTCATAATCGCAAAAAACCTTAAAAAAGTATCTCCAAAGTTGAAGATATTCTTTGGTGGTCCTGAGGTGACATTTGAAAGCAAAAAATTCCTAGAATCTCATTCAGCTATAGATTTAATTATTAGAGGTGAAGGTGAAATTAGCTTTAGGGAGCTTGTTAAGTCGATTGCTCTAAATGGTTATCCCAAACATATGGATGCAGATTGCTTAAAAAATTTGATGGGTTTAACTTATAGAATATCTGGCTCTGGTGAAATTATAGAATTACCAGACCAACCACTTATAAGTGAATTAGACATTATTCCTTTTCCATATGATACATTTGAGGGATTAGACCATAGAATACTCTATTATGAAAGCTCAAGAGGGTGTCCATTTAATTGTCAATACTGTTTGTCCTCAACTATTAAGGGTGTAAGGTTCTTTTCTCTTGAAAGAGTGAAAGCAGATTTGAAGCTGTTCGTCGATAAAAAAAGTAATGCAAGTTAAGTTTATTGACAGGACATTTAATGCAGACAAAAAGCGCAGTCTTGATATTTTCAAGTATCTTCATGAAATAGATAATGGTTATACCAATTTTCATTTCGAAATTACGGCTGATCGTCTTAATGAGGAAACGCTTGTCTTTCTAGAAAATGTTCGACCAGGATTATTCCAATTTGAAATCGGTGTACAGACAACCCATGAACCAACACTTAATGAGATCTGTAGATACGTAGATTTTGGGAAGCTTAAAGGAATATGTACACGCATTAAAGAATATAAGAATATTCATCTACATCTTGATTTGATTGCTGGTTTACCATATGAAAACTATGATCGTTTCTTAAAATCATTTGATGATGTTTACAGCATTAGACCTGAGATGGTACAACTTGGTTTTTTAAAACTCTTAAAGGGATCAGGCCTTCGAATCAGAAAAGAAAAATATGGTTATGTGTTTGATGAACAACCGCCTTATGAGATCATGGCAACAGCTGACCTAAGCTTTGACGACATGATTAAACTAAAGGGGATTGAAGATATGGTTGAGCATTTTTACAATAATCAAAAATTTACACAGTCCTTAGAGTTCATATTAAAGGTAAATGACTTAGCACCGTCGAAACTTTATGAGATGCTGTCAGATTACTGGCATAGTAATGGTTGGCATCACAAAGCGCATAATCAAGATGCTATGTATCAGATTCTTCTTAGTTTTTATGAAGATAGCAAGTTGAAATCGCCTAAGTATTTTGCTGAAGTCATTAAGTTTGATTATGTAAGGCAATCGTCTAGACGAAAGCTTTATGGTGAAAAAGAATCAGTAGAGTTTAGACAGTTCACTCATGAATTTTTGCAGAATGAGGAAAATCTAAAACAGTATTTGCCGGCATATGTTGGTCAATCTGCTAAACAAATTGTTAAAAAGGTAAGGTTTGAAACACTTAAGTACAACATTGTTGAATTAATTGAATCAGGATTTGACATAAGTGTTATAAAAGAAGAAGAAATCATAGTTCTATTTGATTACAACCTAGACAATAATATATTTGCGACAAGCAAACACTACGTAATATGAATGAGGTGATATCATGTCTGTTATACAGGACATTATGGTAACAAACAAAGCTGTGATAAAGAAAAGCACCAGGGCTATACAGAATAATACGGGACTACTTATAGTAGGGGCCGTCTATATGATCGCCTTACTAATTGTAGCTCAGCTTGCTGCTGGGGTAGGTATTTTTGGTGGATTGGTTATGACTCTCTTTCAGAGTGCGGTGTTCTCCAATTATCTGTTTTTAATGAATCGAATTATACGTGTTGGAAAGTTTACCCAAGATGACTTTAGAATGGGTTTCAAAGTTTACTTCAGAAAAATATGGATTGTTCTACTTATTATTATGGTTGCTGAGTTCGCACTGGTTACAGTGGCACAACCATTTGGTATGTTTATTCCTGCATTTGGACTAGTTACATTAATTGCGAAAATTATTGCATTTGTTGTTCTCAATCCATTGCCTGAAACACTGTATCAAAAACATCTCGCAGAAGTGGACAGTTTTTCGTATGCATTCAGTTTCATTCGTGAAAACTGGATAGACTGGTTTATACCAAATGTCGTTCTTGGTGGTGCATGTTATGGTTTGTATATGGGTATTAACCTAATATTCGCAACAACATTAAGGGGTCTGCCTTTTGCAGTACAGACATCGCTATCAATTGTTGTAATTTCAATACTTGTTCAAGCAATTCTAGGATACATGATGGTCTACAGAGGTTTTCTATTTGAAATGCTGAGCACGACAACTAGAAGAAAGCGCCTTTTTATGCGCCATATCAATAAAGACTAAAAAGCAGGTGCGAAATGAAAAGAATCCTAATACATCACAATAGAAAAAAAAGACACTATGATCGTTAAGAAGAAACTAATGAAGCTGCTTAGAGAGAGTGGATTTATCCTCAGTCGAGAAGACCCAGACCTCATCATTGTCATTGGTGGAGATGGAACTATGCTGAGCGCAATAAGAAAATTCCGTCTAAAAAGAATTCCGTTCTTAGGCATCAACACAGGTACTCTTGGATTCTTGCCGAGTGTACCACCACAAAAGCCAGAACTGGTTATTGAAATACTTCAATCTGGTGACTATGAGATTCAGTCTTACCCGTTAATGAAGGTTCAAGCAACAACTGTTAATGGTGACACAATATCTAGTTACGCTTTTAATGAAATACTGATTAAACACTTAGAGCCAAGACTTATGGAAGCCAGAATGTATATTAATGAGAAACCATTTAACTACTTTACTGGAGATGGGTTCATATTATCAACACCAATAGGTGCAACAGGCTATGCTATTTGGGCAGGTGGAGTTGCAACCCATTCTGAACTTCCTGTATATCAGATCACACCGCTTAATCCGAACGACAATAGTGTGAACAGACCACTTAAAGCATCAATGGTTGTTCCAATCGATACAAGAGTAAACTTCAAAATCGTAAAAGCTGAGAGGCGAGAAGTTATTGTTGCCTGCGATGGCATAAAAGTTTCTAATGACTATATTTCAGACCTTCATGTTAGAGCTTCTGACAAGGAGGTTCATATTCTGAGATGGGGCGACTACGATTATTTTGAACTTTATAGAAACAAAATTATAGACAAGAATGTAAATAGAGTGATATTCTAAAACTCCGGACTGTAGAGATCTTCTACAGTCTGTTGCTTTGAAATTAGGAGGTCATATGTTTTTAGAACTAGATAATATACTAAAAGAAAAAACTGATGAAGTTGTATTTATAGAACTCAAGGAGTCTGCACTGAAGCTATGGGACAGTTTAAACTGCCTGCCAATACACCAGTGCCCTTTATGACAAGAGACATGGTCAGTAAGGTGTCAGGGGGACAGGAACCAGATATCTCTCTTCCTTCTATAATGGAAGCAATGGTCCACATAATTGGGATTGATACTGCTTTTCCTTTTAAGGATGTTTATAAGTCATTTTTAGAATCTATTGATCCGAAGTTCAAGGAGAGAATTCTTGTAGACGCACTAGCATTAGCGCAAGAGCAGCATAAGCTTGATGCAGTTGTAAGACTTCGCGCCTATATGATTTTCGACGAGAAGAATCTTGATGTGCTTTACAACCTTGCTAGACTCTGTGAAGAGCTTGCAATGGAAAATGAAAAAGATGAAAACACATACAAACGGTTTATGGCGACTGCAAAGGAGGCACTTGAAAGATGCCTTGAACAAGATAAGGACTTTGCATTAGCGGGTTACCATCTTGGATTCCATTATGTGAACAATCAAGCATATGGACTTGCTGAGTCAATTTGGGCTGAAGCGATGAAGTCTGATATATTATCAGATGATCAAAAATAGAGATTATAAACACACTCAGAAACATTGAAGCAAAGCTTGAATATGAAAAAGGCTATAAGCTTATTATTGAGGGCTTTTCAGATGAAGGTCTTGAACATCTTACACCTCTCTTAGAGGATTACCCTGAGTGGTGGAACCTAATGTTCTTTGTTGGTCTTGCATACCGTCAAAAGGAAATGTATGACGAATCACTACATTATTATAAGCAGTCGCTTAACCTAAACACAGGGAATGTAGATACAATGAATGAGATAGGTATTTGCTATATGACAATGGGTCATTTTGATGATGCTGAACGCTATTTTAAAGAAGCTCTAAAAGTGAGACCGAAAAATGGTGAAATTCTTTGTAATTTAGGAATTGTTCATATTCAAAGAGGTGAGTACTATGACGCCCTTGATAAAATTCAGGAAGCAGTTAAGTACCAGCCAGAAGACGAAGTTTCAAATGCATGGCTAAGACAAATCAATTTGATCATCTCTCAGGAGAATGACCAGCAGAAGTAAAAATATACGATTATGCAAATCCCTTTAAGACAGAATTGACTATCTTAAAGGGATTTTTTTACATTCAAATATGGAATGTAACTAGTGCAAAGTGTTCCTAAAAAAATACAGAAAAACAGTAATTAAGTTTCTTACACTAATGTTGAAACTCTTCAAAAAATACTGTAAAATGAATTGAATTCAAAAAAATATTGAACTGTTACTAAAAAATTTTACAAGGTCGTAGAATCGAATAAAGGAGTGTCTCGAATGATTAAGAATTTTGCAGATCTCTTGAATGCTGCTAAGAACCAGCAAACTATGAAGCTGGCTGTAGCTGCAGCTCAGGACGAAGATGTACTAGTAGCTGTATGTAAGGCAGCGGAGCAGGGACTTATAGATCCAGTACTTGTTGGCGATATTGAAAAAGTTAAAGAAATTGCAACTAAGAACAATCTAAGCATCGATGGTTACGAGCTTGTTGAAGCGATAGAGTTAGCTGAGGCGGCTAGAGTATCAGTTAAGCTGGTGAGTGATGGTAAGGCAGATTTCCTTATGAAAGGTCTTATTGACACAGCAATTCTACTTAAAGCTGTTCTGGACAAGGAAATTGGTCTAAGAACTGACAGCCAGTTAAGCCATGTAATGGTTTATGAAGTGCCTTCATACCATAAACTTGTCTATTTAACTGATGGTGGAATGAACATTACACCTGATCTAGAAGCAAAAGGAAAAATAGTACATAATGCTGTACAAGTTGTTAAAGCCATGGGTGCAGAACCAGTTAAAGTAGCATGTCTTGCAGCTAAGGAAAAGGTTAATCCTAAAATGCAAGCAACTGTTGATGCTGATGCACTTCAAAAAATGGGTGAAAACGGTGACTTTGGTTCTGGCGTTATCGTTGAAGGTCCCCTTGCATTTGACCTAGCGGTTTCTGAAGAAGCAGCTCGTGTTAAAGGATTTAAGAGTCAAATTGCTGGCGACACAGATATTCTCATGGTTCCAACTATCGAAATGGGTAACGGAATTGGCAAGGCAATGACATACATGGCACAAGCCGATTCAGCTGGTATTATTATGGGTGCAAAAGTACCTGTTGTACTAACATCACGCGCTGATTCAGCACAAGTAAAATTAAACTCGATTGCGCTTGGCAGTGTAATTGCGGCATATAAGTAATTACAAGTTAATAAGGAGAGTGAATCATGAAAAAGTTCATGACAGGTAACGAAGCGGTCGCACGTGGTTGTTACGAAGCAGGCTGTACATTTGCATCAGCTTATCCAGGTACTCCAAGTACTGAAATCCTTGAAAATGTTGCTCAATATAAAGAAGATATATACTGTGAATGGGCACCAAACGAAAAAGTTGCAATGGAAGTTGCCATTGGTGCAACTATGGCGGGTGCACGTTCTTTAGCTGCCATGAAACATGTTGGTGTTAATGTTGCTGCCGATCCATTATTCACACTAGGCTACCTAGGTGTTAACGGTGGTTTCATTCTAGTTTCAGCAGATGACCCGGGTTGCCACAGTTCTCAGAATGAACAAGATAACAGATACTACGCAAAGTTTTCTAAGATTGCCTGTATCGAGCCTTCAAATTCGCAAGAATCAAAAGACATGATTAAAGCATCTTTTGAGATTTCTGAGAAGTTTGACACGCCAATCCTGTTTAGAATGACGACAAGAATCTGTCACTCAAAAGGTCTTGTTGAGTTTGATGAAAGACAAGAAGTTGGTGCTAAAGAATACGTTAAAGATCCATCGAAGTGGATCGCGACACCTGCCAATGCAAAAAGACTTCATCCAATTGTTGAAGATAAATTAGTTGCACTTGAAGAATTCTCGAATGAAACAGATCTTAACTACTTTGAATGGAATGACAAAAAAGTAGGCATTATTAGTTCTGGTGTTGCATATACTTATGCTCAAGAAGTATTTGGAAATACGGTTTCTTACCTTAAACTAGGCTTTACGTTCCCACTTCCAATGAAGAAGATTAAGGAATTTGCTGACCAAGTGGATACTCTATATGTCATTGAAGAACTTGAGCCATTTATTGAAGAACAGCTTAAAGCAGCTGGTATTGAGTGTATTGGTAAAGACAAGATTCCAAGAATTGGCGAACTTAACCCTGATATCATTTCGGAAGCCCTTTTAGGCGAAGTGCGTGAAACTCAACATATTGAAGATGACAAAAAAGTTAATCGTCCTCCAACACTATGTGCTGGATGTCCACACAGAGGTTTCTATTACGCTCTTGCTAAGAAGAAGAACGTTGTAGTGACAGGAGATATTGGTTGTTACACATTAGGAGCGGCTGAACCGTTAAATTCAATCGATTCAGTAGTCTGTATGGGTGGTTCAATTTCAATGGCTCATGGGGCACAAAAGGCATTTGAGAAGAATGGTGTTAAAAAGCAACTTGTTAGTGTTATTGGCGATTCAACATTCTTCCACACAGGCGTTAACTCATTAATAGACGTTGCATATAATAATGGAAACACTGTATCGTGTATCCTAGATAATAGAATTACAGGTATGACAGGTCACCAAGAGAATCCAGGTACTGGTTTCACTTTAATGGGTGAGCCAGCTAAGGAAATTGACATTCCTGGTCTTGTAAAGGCAATTGGTATTGAGCATGTTCAAACGATCAATCCACTAGACCTTAAAGAAGTTGACAAAGCACTTGATGATGCATTTGCATTTGATGGCCCATCAGTACTAATTACAAGATGGCCATGTGTCCTTAAAAAGTTCTCTGATGCTGATTTAAAAGAATTCAATCTGGAAAAGAAGCGATGTGTAGTTGTTGAAGAGAAGTGTAAAGGTTGTAAAATCTGTACTAAGACAGGTTGTCCAGCAATCAGCTTTAACAAGGATACAAAGAAAGCTAAAATCGATGAGCATATGTGTGTAGGTTGTGAAGTTTGTCTACAAGCTTGTCCATTCGATGCAATAGAAAGAGCGGGTGAATAATCATGGCAGAAACTAAGAATATTCTACTTTGCGGTGTTGGTGGTCAAGGAATCATCACAGCTTCTAAAATATTATCTGCAGGTCTTATTACTGCAGGCTACGATGTAAAAATGTCAGAAGTTCATGGTATGGCTCAGCGTGGCGGCTCTGTAACAACTCAAGTTCGTTTTGGCGACAAGGTTTGGTCACCTATCATTGGTCTTGGTCAAGCCGATATTCTTGTATCATTTGAGACGATGGAAACTGGTAAATGGCTGGAATTCCTTAAGCCAGATGGTAAGGTTGTTGTAAACGACTATCGTATTCCATCAGCGCCGATTTTAACAGGTGCAGCAGACTATCCAGAGGGTGTTGTTGAAGCTCTGGCTGCAAAGGCTGACACAACAGCAATCAAGGCGGCAGATATAGCAGTTGAACTCGGTAACATCCGTACAATGAATGTTGTACTTCTAGGCGCTCTAGTTAAAGCAATGGGCCTAGATAATATTGATTGGGATGAAGTTGTAAAAACAACTGTTAAACCTAAGTTTGTTGATGTGAACATCAAAGCAATCAAAGCTGGCATGGAAATGATAAAGTAATCGAACGATATAAAATTAAATACTTGGCTTGTATTTAAAGTAAAGGGACTGCTATAATAGCAGTCCCTTTAAGATTATAGATGAATTATTGAAATACCGATTTACATTGTTTACATGTCCTAATACTTATAGTGGAAAATATCATCAATCTTGTTATCTTTTTTAATGTCTTTGGTAATAAGTGTTGAAATGAAAATAGAGACTGCAATAATAATCATAGATATTAATAGTAATGGCATTATTAATGCTTGTACATTCATTAAAATGTACTCCTCATCTATAGTGGTTATAACCTTCCATCCAAGACTATCTACATTTCTAATAATAGCTATCTTCTTGTCACCATTCCAGTTGTACTGAGTCATACCTTCGTAATTCTTATCGATGTACTCATGAATTTCTGGGATTGGAATTTCCATTCCAATAAGCTCTTTATTGGGATGCATAATTGTTGCACCAAATGAATCAGCAAGAATAGGATAGCCCATATCCCCAATTTTGATTGTGGATAACGCATCAAAAATATGGACAAGATTTAAGTCTATAGCGAGTACGCCTAATAGTTTTCCTGATGTGTTATAAACTGGCTTTGCAGCGGTAATAATAGGTTCGCCAGAGAATGCATCTATGTAAGTTTCAGTCCATGAAACAGCCCCTGATTCAACAGCGTGTGTGTACCATGGGCGTTCTGTTGGGTTATACATCGGGTAGTTCCTCTTGGGGTTGCATAATGAAGTTTTTATCAGCAGAGCCGAAATAAATGTACCCAACATCAGGGTAAGTTTCCAAATATGATGTAAACAGGGTTTCTAGCTCTAGAGCTTGACTATCATCAGAATGAAAGTTATTCATTATCATTGTATCACTTACAATTTCCAAGCTTTTAGTATAACTGTCAAAGTACTGGTCTATAACGTGTTCCACATGATCGAGACTTGAAACCGCTGTAGAATGATAATGATCCGATTCAATATTGGCCATTTTATTGTAAATCATCACTCCAGATAAACTTGTTGTAGCAAGAACCATAGTAACCACAGTTAAAATAACTTTTGATCTAATACTCATAATAATCCCCATTTCATATATTTTCTTCACTATATCAAGTGAGGCATATATTAACAATTAATACTAAAAAGTGTAATTGTGATGTAAAAAAGCACCTGGAAAATCAGGTGCTTTTGAGTGTAATAAACATAAAATTAATATTTGAAATCTAGATTGTAAATTTTGCGATTTCCGTATTAAGCTGATCAGCCATCATATTAAGGTTCTCAGCTGCCCTAGCCACTTCATCTACAGCAGAAGATTGTTGCTGTACGCTAGCACTTACTTCTTCAGCAGCCGCCGCTGTTTCTTCAGAAACTGAGCTTATGCCTTCTATAGCTCCAACGATAGATTCCTTGTCATTGTTGACCTGATCAAGGATTTCATCAAATTCACTCATTCGTGAATTAATACTGTCGATTGAAGAGGTTATTTTATCAAATGAACCACCCATCATACCGACTGCATCATTTTGTTCCTCAGAACGAGATCGAACATCATTCATAATGTCGTTCGTGTTTCTATTTTGATCCAAAATCAGACCAACGATTGTACGAACTTCTTCGGCTGCTGTACTTGAATCTTCAGCAAGTTTTCGAATTTCATCTGCTACAACCGCAAAGCCGCGACCGTGTTCACCAGCTCTTGCAGCTTCAATAGAGGCGTTAAGTGCAAGGAGGTTTGTTTGCTCAGCAATTGATCGGATTGTATCAACAAATTCACTAATGTTATTTGTCTGACTTTCAAGATTTGAAACAGCTTCTTCAATTCTTGAAATTGCTTGATTGTTATCATTGGTTTTAGTCTGAAGAGCCTTCATAGCATCACGGCCTTCTTGACCTGCATCATTAGCGGCACCTGTGTCAGCTACAATAGCATCTCGGCTATCAGATAGTGCGCCAAAGCTGTCACTTAGTCCAGCGGCTTTGTGTGCGCCTTCTTCAGCTTCAGAAGCTTGTTGGCTAGCACCTTGAGCAATTTCATCAACTGTACGAGCGACTTCAAATGAAGATGCACTAACCTGTTGGCTACTTGCGGCAAGGTCAGAAGATGCTCCAATGACTTCATTGGCAACAGTTTGAGCATTTGAAATCAAACCACAGACCGAGTTCATCATTTCCTCAAAGTCATTTGAAAGGGCGCCGAACTCATCTTTTCTATTCAGTTTAACTTTAACAGTTAAATCACCATTTTTGATATGTTCCATAGCATAAGACAGTTTCTTCATTGGAGCTGTAATGCTACCAGCAAATACAAATGAAGCAATAAGAGCGAGTACAAGAGAAATAGCTGCCACCAGACCAAGTCTCGTTAAAATTGGAATGGTTTTGTCTTGAATTTCACTAATGTCATTCGTCGTTATAACCTTCCAACCAAGTCTATCAATAGTACGCAGGACAGCAATTTTCTCAGTTTCATTCCAGTTGTATGTCATTACGCCTTCAGAGTTATTTGCAACAAATGATGCAAGCTCTTCAATTGGAATTGGCTTACCAATAACCTCTGGCACTCTATGAACAATTGTTGTTCCATCAGCGGCCATTATAACTGGGTAGCCAGTTTTACCTATATTAATGTTTGAAATCTCTGTACTAAGTGCATCAAGACTTAGATCCATGCCGACAACACCTACTACACTACTGCCTGAATAAATTGGTGCAGCGGCAGAGATTACAAGCTCACCAGTAGATGCATCTGTGTACGGCTCAGTCCATGTTAGTGCATCGTTTTCGACTGCTTGTACATACCAAGGGCGGACCGTTGGGTCAAATCCATCAGGAAGATCTACAGACGGAGATAAATGAAAGTCTTTATTTTTGTAGGCAATGTAAACCGTTTTGACTTCCGGGTAAGCATCTGAGTAACTCTTTAAAATGGACAACATGCCACTTTTACGCATATCACTCGACATAGCCCCTTTAACATTTGTGTTGTTTCTTATTAAATCAATACTCTTTTCGTATCCTGTTAAGAAATGGTTTAGCGTGTTTTCAACTTGGTTTAATGTTTCTCCAGCTGTTGTACTTAAATCAGTTTTTATAATAGAGTACGTCTTTTCGTATGTCAGGCCCCCCAAGGCCGCCATAGGTAGAATGATGATCGCGATGAACATCAACATTAATTTTGCTCTTAGCTTCATAGTTTCCTCCAAAAATAACCCTTACAACGTCCAGCAGTGAACCGTTAAACATAGAGGCATTCCCTCAAAGTGCCACTATTAGGTTCTGTTTGTGCTTTGCTTTACCATACGTTAAGCCCCAACCAATAGAATAAAAGTGCAAATAACAAAAACACGCCCAACAGGCATGCAATAATGCAACCTGGCGATCATAGGAACATCCCTTAGACCCATAGTTTTGCGACCTTGGCTTTAACCAAGTGTGCCTACAATTTATAAATGAATCAAAATATGTAATTCACTAACTATTATACTAAAAAAATTGATATATTACAATTTATTTAGTATGCGAACTAAATGTTCATCACCAACAGTAAATATTATGAAAAGTGTATATATACAGTTTGTATACAGAAAATGTTATATAATGGGAATTGGGTGAGGCGTAGCATGTTCACCAAAAGTGTGCTGTACAATGTACTGTTTTCAAAGCGCTTGAATAAACATAGAAAAATATTAATAAAAACTCTTGCATGTATACGTATATCTGCTATAATAAACTAAATATTTATACATTAGGAGGAATAATTATGAACAAGCAAAAAGTCGTATTGGCTTATTCAGGTGGTTTAGATACATCAGTAATTTTAAAGTGGCTAGAGGTAGAACACGGGTACGAGGTTATAGCGGTTTGTGTGGATGTTGGACAAACAGAAGACTTTGAGGAAGTGAAGAAGAAAGCACTTTCATCAGGTGCTACGAAAGCCTACATTGTAGATGTTAAAGAGGAATTTGTTAAGGACTATGTATTCAAGGGGCTTAAAGCTGGTGCGGTGTTTGAAGAAGACTACCTGCTTGGAACAGCATATGCAAGACCGTTAATTTCAAAGAAACTGGTACAAATTGCCGAAGAAGAAGGCGCGTTTGCAATAGCTCACGGTGCAACAGGCAAAGGTAACGATCAAGTTCGTTTTGAAACCACTGTTAATGCACTGAATCCATATCTAAAAATTATTGCTCCATGGAGAACATGGGATCTAAAGTCAAGAGAAGATTGTATTGACTACGCCTTAGCACATGGTATTGCAATTACGAATACGAAAAAGGATATTTACAGTAGAGACGAGAACGTTTGGCATTTAAGTCATGAAGGTGGCGAGCTAGAAGAGACATGGACTCAGCATAATCCAGACATGTACAAGCTTACTGCAAAGCCAGAAGAAGCACCAGATGAACCTGAGTTTATTGACATCGAATTTTATCAAGGTGAGCCTATTGCGATCAACGGTAAAGCATATAGTCCACTTGAGCTTGTACAGTTTCTGAACAAGATTGGTGGAAAGCATGGTGTTGGTGTTATTGACATCGTTGAAAACAGACTAATTGGTATGAAATCAAGAGGCGTTTATGAAACACCAGGAGGCACTATTCTTTATGAAGCACATAAACACCTTGAAAAGCTAGTTCTTGATAGAAGGACATTGAGCTTCAAGAAAACAGTTGGTAACAAGTATGCAGAACTTATATATGATGGACTCTCAGATGCGACGCTTATGGATTGTCTACATGCATTTGTAGACAAGACGCAAGAGGTTGTATCTGGTTTGGTCAAGCTAAAGCTGTATAAGGGTAAAAGTTCAGTTGTAGCAACAAAATCGGAGTTCAGTCTTTACAATGAAGAGTTTGTTACTTTCGGTGAAGATGATGTATACGATCAGTCCGATGCTGAAGGGTTTATTAACCTGTTTTCTCTACCCCTAAAAATAAATGCAATCAACAAGGCAGAGAGAGAACTAAAAGAAAAGAATAAGGATGTGCTTGCGATATGAAACTCTGGGGTGGAAGATTCCAAAATGCAACGTCATCTTTAATGGATGACTTTAACAGTTCAATCCAATTTGACTGGCAGCTGTATAAACATGACATAAAGGGTAGTAAGGCACATAGTGAAATGCTCTGCAAAATTGGAATCTTGACGAAATCAGAGCTGAAAACAATACACGATGCTTTGGAAGGACTTGAAGCAGATATTGATGCAGGGCTTGTTGAGTTTGAAGTTTCCAATGAAGATATTCATATGAACATAGAAGCACTGCTAACAGAACGTATTGGGACACTGGCCAAAAAAATTCATACAGCAAGAAGTAGAAACGATCAAGTTGCACTAGATCTAAGGCTTTATATTAAAGAGCAGTCCGTGATTATTGAGAACCAGTTAATGAAACTTATAAAGACCTTATCTGTAATTTCCAATGAACATTTAGACACATACCTGCCGGGATGTACACATTTGCAACCTGCTCAACCGGTTCGTCTAGGTTTTCATCTAATGGCATATTCCGAAATGTTTAAACGCGATACTGAGAGACTTCGTGATGCTCTTAAAAGGGTGAATGTCATGCCTCTAGGCTCTGGCGCGTTGGCGGGTACAAGTTATGAGACAGACAGGCATATGATCGCAGACCTACTTGCGTTTGATGAAGTGAGTTTAAATGCAATGGATGCAGTGAGTGATAGAGATTTCGCAATTGAATTTCTACATGTTTGTTCTTTAATTATGATGCACATGAGCCGTTTTTCTGAAGAGATAATCATCTGGAGCTCAGGGGAGTATAGATTCATTGAACTAGATGATTCATATAGTACGGGAAGCAGTATTATGCCACAAAAGAAGAACCCAGACGCTGCAGAACTTATTAGAGGTAAAACTGGAACTGTATACGGCAGACTAATGGGGCTTTTAACGGTCATGAAAGGGCTTCCCCTGGCATACAACAAAGACATGCAGGAGGATAAAGTACCTGTATTTGAAACTGTCAAGGATGTGTCTTTGTCTCTTGATATCTTTACGAGAATGATTCAAACCACTGTGTTTAATAGCTCAAAAATGATGGATGCAACTAAAAGAGGCTTCTTGAATGCAACCGATGCAGCGGACTATCTTGTTGGAAAAGGTATGCCATTTAGAACGGCACATGAAGTTATTGGAAGAATGGTGCTTTACTGTGACAGTCACAACATGACTTTAAATGACATGACACTTGATCTGCTCAAAGATTTCTCGGAATTGTTTGAAGAAGATGTACTCAAGAGAATTGAAATTGAAAATTGTGTTGAAGCAAAGAAATCCTACGGGTCAACCTCAAAATCACAAGTGCTTATGATGATTCAAAAGACAAACGAATGGTTAAACTCTAGTGTCTAATCACCAGAGTGTTAAATTGGAGGAGGATATGAAAAAGGGGTTTTTAGTATTAAGCGATGGCACAATATATGAAGGCAGAGCTTGGGGAGCAGTTAATACTCAGCCAGGTGAAGTTGTATTTAATACGAGCATGACAGGATATCAGGAAATTCTAACAGATCCTTCATACTATGGACAAATTGTTGTAATGACTTATCCTTTGATTGGAAATTATGGCATTTATAAAGGTGACAATCAATCGAGAAAACCCTATGTAAAGGGCTTCGTTGTTAGAGAGCTTTATGACGATGAGGATCATTGGAGAAGCGAGGACAATCTGGAGGGCTTCTTGAAACAAGAAGGGATCATAGCCCTAGACGGAATTGATACACGCCAGCTTACAAAAAAAAATCAGAGATGTTGGTATTATGGCTGGCCAAATAATCGTAGATGATACCAAAATAGAAAAAACAGTTGAGACTCTTAAAAGTTTTGAGTTAACAGACGCAGTTATGAATGTCACGACTGAGAAGCCTTATACCCTAGAGCCAGAGAACTGGAATGGCAAACATGTTGCAGTAATGGATTTCGGTATTAAAAGAAATATACTAAATTCTATGCTTTATAGAGGTATGAAGTTGACAGTGTTTCCAGCAGATGCAACAGCTAGTGAAGTCTTAGCCATTCATCCAGACGGTATTTTCCTGTCGAATGGACCTGGAGATCCAAAGGAACTGATAGACACAATTGAAACGATTAAAGAACTTTTAGACAAGAAACCAATCTTTGGAATATGTCTTGGACATCAGTTGCTATGCCTAGCTTTTGGTGGCGATACTGTGAAGCTTAAGTATGGTCACAGAGGTGGTAATCACCCAGTGAAAGATCTAGTTAGAGACAAGGTTGTTATAACATCTCAAAACCATGGTTACGTGGTTCGAGAGGAGTCGCTCAATAAAGAAAATATCGAAATCACGCATCTGAATGTAAACGATGAAACGATTGAAGGTTTGAAACACAAAGAACTTCCAATCTTTAGTGTTCAGTATCACCCAGAGGCATCACCCGGTCCAAAGGACTCGGAATATCTCTTCGATGTGTTTGCCAACATGATCGAGTGAGACTGTTGATTAATTGGCTCCTGTGAGGCTGAATCGCAGCCTGGAATTAAGACCCGGCTGTACGATTTTTATTCAACTTTGAATGAGCATAGCAGTATAAGGAGGGTCTAGCCATGGATGGAAAAACAGCATATAAAAAAGTACTTGTTATCGGTTCAGGACCGATTGTAATAGGACAAGGTGCAGAGTTTGACTACTCTGGTACTCAAGCATGCCAAGTGCTTAAGCAAGAAGGTATTGAAGTCGTGCTGGTGAACTCAAATCCAGCGACAATTATGACAGATAAAACAATTGCCGATAAGGTTTATATGGAACCCCTTACAGTTGAGTTCGTTGAAAAGGTCATTGTTAAGGAGAAGCCTGATGCGATGCTCGCAGGGATGGGGGGGCAAACAGCTCTCAATTTAACCATGGAACTTTGGGATGCAGGTGTTCTTGCTAAATATAATATAGAAGTGATTGGAACAAGCCTTGAGTCAATTAGGGAAGCTGAGGATAGAGACCTGTTCAAGACTGCAATGGAAAGTATTGATCAGCCGGTCATGGATAGTCAAGTTGCCTCATCCGTAGAAGAAGCAAAGACTATTGCTGCCCAAATCGGACTTCCAGTGGTTGTACGTCCAGCCTTTACCTTGGGTGGAACAGGTGGCGGTATTGTTGAGACGATGGAAGAACTTGAAGATATCGCTGCGAAAGGTATCGCATTTAGTATTGCAGATCAAGTCCTGATTGAAAGATCCATCAAGGGATGGAAAGAGGTTGAGTACGAAATGATGCGGGACTGTCGTGGAACAGCCATTGCTGTCTGTAACATGGAAAACATTGATCCAGTGGGCATACATACTGGAGACAGTATCGTCATTGCGCCGTCTCAAACCTTGAATGACCACGAATATCAGATGTTAAGAACGGCTTCCATTGACATTGTAAACAAACTCAATATAAAAGGCGGTTGTAATGTTCAACTGGCACTTCATCCAGAGAGTCAAGAGTACTTCATCATTGAAGTAAACCCACGTGTAAGTCGTTCATCGTCTTTAGCTTCTAAAGCAACTGGGTATCCGATTGCAAAAGTGGCTACAAAGATTGCACTGGGCTATGCCCTTGATGAAATTGAGAATGATATAACTGGTAAGACAAAGGCGTGTTTTGAACCTACGCTTGATTATTGTGTTGTAAAAATTCCTAAGTGGCCATTTGATAAGTTTAAAGATGCTAAGAAACTTCTTGGGACAATGATGATGGCAACAGGAGAGGTAATGGCAATTGGAAACAACTTTGAGTCAGCCCTTCTTAAGGCTCTAAGATCTCTTGAAACCTCTCAGGAGAATCTCTGTTACGCTCCTGCCAAAGCTATGACCCTTGATGAACTTTTAGCAAGAATCAATAAATCAGATGATGAAAGAATCTTTTATGTTTCAGAACTTATTAGGAGACAAGTTGGCCTGCCTAAAATCAATGCCGAGACAGGCATAGATTTCTTTTATCTAAAAAAAACTAGCGGGCATTGTCAAGCTTGAAGAGCAAATTAGAGGACGAATGTTAGAATATCTAAGTCCTGAATTCATTATGAAGCTCAAGAAAAAAGGCTTCTCAGATAAGGGAATGTCCTCGCTTATGTTGAAAACATCAGCACTTGATATATACAATTATAGAAGAGAAAACAACATTGAAGTTAGCTATAAAATGGTAGATACATGTGGTGGTGAATTTGACGCAAAGTCCCCATATTACTATTCGAGTTACGCGGATCATGATGAAGTTGAAGTATCTGAAAAAAAAGAAAGTTCTAGTCGTAGGGTCTGGTCCGATTAGAATTGGACAAGGTGTAGAGTTTGATTATTGCTCAGTTCATGGTGTTCTTGCCCTGCGAGAAGAGAGCATCGAAGGTATTATCATCAATAATAATCCTGAAACAGTCAGTACAGATTTTGATATTTCAGACAAACTATACTTTGAACCTATAACAGAAGAAGATGTTCAAAACATTATTGATAAAGAAAATCCACACGGTGTTATCCTTCAGTTCGGTGGACAGACAGCTGTAAAACTTGCTGAATATTTAGATGAAAGAGGTATAAATATACTTGGCACGTCATTTGATTCTGTTGACTTAACAGAAGACAGAGACAGGTTTATCGAAAGAATGAGTGAGCTTAATTTGCCGTATCCTAAGGGGGTTGGCGTCACTTCAGTCGATGATGGTGTGGAAAAAGCTGAGCACCTTGGGTATCCCTTGATTGTACGTCCGAGTTATGTAATTGGTGGACTTGGGATGCAGGTTGTAAGTGACGAAGTGGATCTTAGAAAGTATCTGGAAAACTCGATCACACCAGATCAGAAGAATCCAGTTTTGATTGACCAGTATATTGCAGGTAAAGAAATTGAAGTTGATGCAATTTCAGATGGTCAAGATATATTAATTCCAGGCATTATGGAGCATCTTGAGGAAGCGGGCGTACATTCAGGTGATAGTATCTCGATTTACCCTACAGTAAGCTTAAGTAAAAAACATAAAATGCAGCTACTCAATTACACTAGACAAATTGCAAGAGGATTTAATCTCGTAGGACTTCTAAATATTCAGTACGTATTATACAAAGATGATATCTATGTTTTAGAAGTTAATCCACGTGCATCTAGAACTGTACCGTTTATCAGTAAAGTGACTGGCGTTCCGATGATCGACTTAGCGACAAAAGTCATGCTGGGAACGGGTCTGAAGGATCTTGGATATGGCATTAATCTGGCAGATGAAAAGGATTACTACGCTGTAAAGCACCCTGTATTCTCAATGGAGAAAATTCTTGATACAGAAATTGCCCTTGGACCTGAAATGAAGTCAACTGGTGAAATCCTCAGTATGGAAAAAACATTGGATAAAGCTCTATACAAAGGATTTATGTCGACATACCAGAATGCCCTAAAAGGCACCAAAATTTTTGTTAGCCTGCCAGATGCCCATAAGAAAAAACTTCGTTGAGTCAATGAAAATATTTGTTGATCATGGATATAAGATCACATGTACCGAAGGGACGTACAGTTTTATGAAAAAAAAGCTGGTGTTCCAGAATCAGCAATGTCTATCTGCCCTTATGATGAAAAATCACTTCATAAAGAACTCCAAGATCCAGAACTGGCTTTTGTAGTGGCTCTGCCCAAAAAGGGACATAACAATAGCACATTTGGTTTTAAGATTAGACGTCTAAGTGTTGAAAAGAAGTTGCCTTGTTTAACATCATTTGATACTGCCAAGGCGCTCGCAGGTATTATTGGACAGGGGATTAATTCTAAAAATATTGAGGTGTATGATATCTGTGCAGTATAACGATTGAAGAAATTTGTGTGTGAATGAATAGAAAATCAATAATAAAACATGTATTGATGATGAAAACAGTCCTTGTTAATTAAGGCTGTTTTCATTTTTTTTGCAGAAAATACACGGTGATAAATTGCCAAGTGTAAAAAGAAACCAAAGGAAATAAATACGAAAATAGAAATATAAAATTAAATCCAGTGCGAACTTGATAGTTAATGGTCCAAATATGCAATTTTGTTGAAAGATTCAAAAAAATTCAAATATATTCGTTTTAGGCTAAAGAGAGCATTTAATAGATTGGTGGCCACCGCTATTAAAAATAAAGCCATATACGAGCGATGCTTGTATTTCTAATGACAATGGAGGGAATAACTTATGAATAAGCGTTTAGCTTTAGCGCTTTCAATCATGCTAACTTTTTCGAGTGGTCTTCAATTTGGTTATGCAGATGGAGAGATAGTTGAGCAGCCAGCGGAAGTCCAATCAGAAGTTGAGCAATCAGAAGAAAATGAAGCATCAGAAGAGTCTAGCACAGAAGCTGGCATAGGGGAAGAAGCCAGCGCAGAAGAAAATCTAGCAGAAACACCAGAAGCTCCAGCTGAAGAGGAGCCAGAAGCTCCTGCTGAAGAAGAGCCA
>JDSF01000159.1_pt1 | contig 48325 bp, 54 predicted proteins | sample 199441 | NCBI WGS metagenome assembly JDSF01 (sample SAMN02592751, study PRJNA231836) | bioreactor metagenome | isolation source: continuous culture bioreactor denitrification-DNRA | place: Germany: Bremen
AGAAAGGTATGCAAGCAGCCGAAAAGCAAATGGAACTACACATTGAGGAAGAACATGGAGGCATGTTAGAAGTATTAGTAAGTATGGATAAAAAATCCAATGGCTTGTCAGAACATCAGGCTAAGATCCTTAAGATGTTCTACAATGGAATGACAGACTATGAAATTCAGCAGACTCTGAACGTTGGCAGTATATCAACAATCCGAAATCATCGCTATGCACTTAAGGAAAAGGAAAAACAAGCTAGAGTGTTTCTGACTCTAATGGGTTTATTAGCAAGTAATAGTGATAAAGTTATGGATAGGGTTAAGCCGCATAAAACGGCAACGATGGTTGATGATCGGTATGATGTTAGCATGGAAGAATCTATTCAAGTTATTGAAAAGTATTTTCCAGATGGTGTAGAGGGACAACTTAAGTCCTTTTATGTGAAAGAAAAGAACAAGATTATTATTCTTAGAGAAATAGTTAAGAAATTTGAGATTAAACGCCAGTATAGTGAGAATGAAGTGGATACCGTACTAAAGAGGGTGTATCCTGATGATCATGCACTGATCAGACGTTACTTGATTCAATATGGCTTTATGGCAAGGGAGAAGGATGGCAGTGCTTATTGGGTGAAAGGTGAAAAAATTCAAAATGTAATAAATCCTGGAAAGAAGGCAAACGAAATGGAAGAAAAGAAAAGGGCATTGAAACAGGCCTATGCAGCCAAGGTTGCCTCCGAAGATATTGAGGATGGTATTTATCAGATTAAAAATAAAGTCAATGGTAAAGTCTATGTAGGTAGTTCAAGAGATATCAGCAAACTAAATGGCTTAACCTTCCAGCTGAAAATGGGAAGTTTCATGAATGAGCAACTTCAAAACGAATGGAATGACTATGGTGAGTCGAATTTCAGTATAGATATACTGGAAAGTTATGTTAGAGATGACAATGTGGATTCAAAAAAAACTACGTGAACTTGAGAAGAAGTGGAAAGAAAAGCTAAAAGACAATCTCTATTAAGCAATAAAGGTGTATTAGCTCTTATGAGCTAATACACCTTTTCTTAACAGTTTAATGTTGTCTACTTCTTATTTTTTGTTCAAATGCCGATGAATCTTGACATCTGGAATTAAGGTCATCCACATTAATTTGAGTATAGTCAATCTCAATACCTATTGACTCAAGCTCTTTGATTATATCGTTGTAAGTCATATTCTATCACTCCTTGCTATTTTCTTATGTAATACTAAGCTCTCATTATTGTTAGCTCAATTATAACAGGAAAGTTAAATGAAATCAATAATTATTATCATTTAATAAAGGGTATGAATCTGAAGAGTATATTTTTCCAGGTGGTTTTGGAAATTCTTTAACAGGGATGTCCTAGGACTTGGTCTTAATCTTCTCTTGCCAGTTATGGGCTTATCTTATTTAAGCGTTTTAAAAGACTAGAAGAAAAAGTCTGACGGGTGTATACTAATGAGGATGGTAAAAGGCATTAAAGATACAAGCAATAGAAGAAAGGTGATAAGCAATGGATAAGCAATGTGAAATGTGCATGAACCTGGCATTTGACGAGGAATACGAAGAACACTATTGTTCCGTTAGTATGGATCAAGATGAAATCTCAAAGTCACGTTATGACAAGAGTGCATCTTGCCCTTACTTTAGAATGGGTGATGATTATACAATTGTGAAAAAACAGGCATTTAAATAGTATAAATATAAGTGAAGGCATTATAGAATCGTATAGAAATTTAGGAAGTGACTAAAGTCACCTGCGGGTGAGTCTATGGTCACTTCTTTTTTTTATTTTGTGTCTAATGAATTGTATGTCACTTAATAATGAAAATCAATATGGTATGTTATTGAAGTATGGTTGGAATGATGACTATCCAGGCGATATAGTTGTGGATGAGATTAGAGTTTACAAAGATGGGGAAGACTATATCTTCACTTTGCTCTACAGTGGTGGAGAATTGGTTACAATGGACTTTGATGGAATCGAAAAGGTACAAACATCATTTTTCAATCCAGCAGATGAAGATTTTCTTAAAGTATCTTGGTTTGATGAGACTGATAGAATTACAAGCAGCGAAGGAATTGTTCAATATAGAATTGATGCTGCGAAAATTGATCAAGTAACACAAATAACTATCTTTCTATTTGACATCTTATTTAGAGATGATGGAGAAAAAAATATCAGCTGCTATATGAATCTAAGGGATGTTGATTTGTCAAAGGCACCAGATGTTTCTTTTTTTGATTGAAGGCTATGAAATGAGCGCATCAGATGTGGAAGTTGAGAGTCAAGAAGCACTGGCGACCTGGTCTGTACAAGCCATTGAAGAACTTAAATTATCAGACAAGCTCAATGATGAGGCCTTCTTAGATTATTTCATAGGTATTAGCCGTGAACGATTTGTCTACCTTATGGTGGAATTATATGAAGACATCACTGGAGAAAAGGCAATTATTGATGAAAACATTTCATTTTCTGATACTGATGACATCAATGCTCTAAAGGCAGCTAGCCTTGAGATTACCAATGGTATAGGTGATGGTAAATTCGGGCCAAGCCAGACCATCAACAGAGAGCAAATGACAACCTTTGTCATACGTAGCTAAATGCTGCGGGTATAGAACTTGTAGCCGGTGAACCGTTGGATTTATTTGAAGATGATGCTTTGATTAGTGAGTGGGCTAAAGAATCAATTTACACGTCAAAAACCAATTGCATAATCAATGGAACGGGAAAAGGACTCTTTAACCCTGAAGGCATTGCAACTACGGAACAGGCTTTGGTTGTAACACATCGTTTATTATCTAAGTATGGCGACTTGAAGTGGTTTGAGGAAGTTGATGGATCAAGGGTATACCTTAAAAACAATGATAAACTCTATAAGATTGGTTTTGATGGCAATATTCTTATTAACAAAGGTAGACTAGAGAAAGATCTATTCATGATGAACTTTGACGATTATGAGAAGTTCTTAAATATTTCCCAAATAAAGACGTCACCTCAATTTGACAAAGATGCCAATCCTAACTTTGAAGGTACACTTAAAGTAACAGACTACAATGTCATGACTATGGATGTTTCAAATTTGTACTCAGGTGTTGATAAAATTGGTGAAAAAACAAGAATAGATATTGGGACAACAAGTAAGAAAAAACAAGTTGAAGCAAGTATTTCAACCAATAGTAAATATGGCACAGTCAAATATGATAATTTTGTTGAGGTGGGCTATTATGATTTAGATGGTGGACGAAACAATATATACGTTTTGCCTTCTGAGTCAATAATGGATTTACTTGAAATAGAATACACCTTAGAGTATGACTCAGACTGGGATATCTATATTATTGAATTCGAGTAAAGTAGTAAAATAACGTAATAGTATGTGAATAATAATCTTGAATATTAAAAGAAATCAATCCAAAAAGAAGTATCTCACTAGTATGTCCAAGGTGATAAAGATGTCTCAGACATCCAGCGCCTTTGCAGATGCCTTAGAAGGGTTAAAGGCAATGATAAACGAAAGAGCCAAGCATTTGTTGAAACAATACTTGCACACTTGTTCATGTGAGCAACAAAAGAATCATAAAATTCACAATTTAGGGGTTGCTTTATTGGGTGATTTCTTATATACTACCTCCTTGTGTGTGTGAACTAAGGTTCGCAAAAGGAGATTTATATGAAAAACTTTAAAGAAATATGGTTAGGCAACGTACGAGGAGATATTTTATCTGGTATGACAGTGGCTCTAGCACTGATTCCAGAGGCAATATCATTCGCAATTATCTGTGGTGTAGATCCCATGGTTGGATTGTATGCATCCTTCTGTATTGCTATAACTATTGCAATATTTGGTGGTAGGCCAGGTATGATATCTGCTGCTACTGGGGCTATGGCTCTTGTTATGGTCACTCTAGTGAAGAATCATGGTATTGAATACATGTTCGCAGCTACAATTCTAACTGGTATTATTCAGTTTGTACTAGGAAGACTGAAGATAGGATCACTTATAAACTTTGTGCCTCATTCAGTCGTTCTTGGATTTGTAAATTCACTTGCTATATTAATATTCATGGCGCAGATTCCACATTTTGCTGGAGAGTCTTATATAATGTATGCTTTGGTAGCAGGAACATTGTTAATCGTTTATGGTCTACCAAGAATTACGAAAGCTATTCCATCACCTCTTGTGGCGATTATCGTTATGACAATTGTATCTGTGACACTTAAGCTTGATGTTAGAACTGTTGGAGATATGGGTAACATTACTAGAACATTACCACTGTTCCACTTACCTAATGTTCCAATTTCTTTTGAAACATTAGAAATAATTATGCCATATGCCATAACTTTATCTATAGTTGGTATTTTGGAGTCACTTCTTACAGCGACAATTGTTGATGAAATGACTGAAACAAAAGGTGAAATGAATAAAGAAGTAACAGGTCAAGGTATTGCAAACCTTGTTGCTGGCTTCTTCGGTGGTATGGCAGGTTGTGCAATGATTGGCCAATCTGTTATTAACATCAAATCTGGGGGTCGTAAAAGATTATCAACCATGGTTTCAGGTTTGTTCTTGATATTCCTTATACTTGTTCTTGGTGATGTTGTAAAGGTAATTCCAATGGCAGCATTGGTAGGGGTAATGATTATGGTATCCATATCTACTTTTGAATGGCATTCTCTAAAGGACATACCAAAGTTACCAATTAGCTGTAATATTGAGATGATTGCTACAATGGCAATTGTAATCTTAACCCATAACTTGGCTCAGGGTGTTATCGCAGGTATTGCCATCAGTGCAATAATGTTTGCTTGGAAGATTACTGAGATCAAATGTAGGGTGCTAGAACACGAACATGAATCAACGACTTATAGAGTTTATAGATTCACTGGACAACTATACTTTGCATCAACAGCAAGATTCATTGATTCATTTAATTATGACAATGATGACAGTCATGTGATTATCGATTTTAAGAATGCACATGTTTGGGATCATTCAGCAGTAGTTGCGGTAAATAAGGTGAAAGAACGTCTTCAACGCTATGGTAAAATAGTCTCAGTTGTTGGTCTGAATAAGGACAGTAGTGATAAAATATCTAAGTTATATGAAGATGTTATAACTCACTAAATTGCTACCACAAAATCAAAAAAAGTCAAGACTACAATTTCACAATATTTAGTGGTATTATACTTAAGGAAATAAAAATAAGCACTATATATTGTGGGAGGCGTATTTATGAAAATCGAATTTATCAACTATCCATTTGTATTCACTGACGAAGGCACTAGACATCACGTAGAGGAGTTAAAGGGAACACCTCGTGTAGGTTCAGAGATAGACGGAGATTTAAACATTCTTAATAACACAAGTAATTCAGATTGTGTTAACGGTGTTTGTCCAATTAGATAGATGATTCATGAATAAGGGTAATAAACTAAAGCTAAGGCGGTCCAGTGGACCGTCTTTTTTGTTTGCATTCTTCCTATGCTATAATTGTTATAGGTGGGCAGAAAAAAGCCCGGTAAAGACCGGGCTTCTTTCTTGGCTATAATGAGAGGGGATTTAATATATAGTTTTTTTTACTTGAGTTCATTATACAGTTGCCATAAGGCTTTTATAAGAACTTAGTGTGACTTATATGTGTTCATTATAGTGTTTAATACAATCAGGATAAAAGATAAAGGAGTGTGTATGAAGGTACTTGAGTATTTGAAATCAGTTGGTGAAGGTTACTATAATTTGATTGATGAGGAAGGTCTATCCGAACTTCTTGATAAGGAAGAAGATATAGTCTTATTAGACATCAGGAAACAAGTTGATTATGATAAGTTATCCATTAAAGGCAGTATTCATTGTGAATGGGAAGACGTAGGTAAGCTGGTTGAGAGTGGTGATTTTGATTTGTCAAAAGACATTATTGTATGTTGCTATTCAGGACAGTCTTCTATGCAGGTAGCCACATTATTGTCTTTAATGGATTATAGTGCTGTATCTTTACTCGATGGTATATTAGCTTTTGACAATGAGAAATATCTTGTTCGAAGTGAATGTGAAAGCAATTAATATTTTAATTGATGGTGTAAATTTGTGCAGAAAAAAAAGCCCGGTAAAGACCGGGCTTCTTTCTTGGCTATAATGAGAGGGGATTTAATATATAGTTTTTTACTTGAGTTTATTATATAGTTGCCATAAGACTTTTATAAGAACTTAAGGTGTCGCTTCTGTGTCTTTTATAATTAATGATAATATTTTATTTTTGGACAGAAAAAAAGCCCGGTAAAGACCGGGCTTCTTTCTTGGCTATAATGAGAGGGGATTTAATATATAGTTTTTTTACTTGAGTTCATTATACAATCGCCATAAGACCTTTATAAGAATTTGATGTGGTTTATGTGTGTAGTTTACTGTTTGCAAATAATAGCTTAATAGGGGACATTGGAGGGGGGGGTTAGTAGGTTGATTGGGAATGTGTGTAGGGCATTGGTATCAGTAAAACTGCCAAAAGTAAGAAAACTATATAGAACGGCTCCTTGTTCTTGTCCCACGAAATTGTGTGGCTGTCATACCTTCATACTTTCTGAAGAGTTTTTTCACATTATTGCACTGGTTTTCTTGTGAACCTATGCTATGAACCTGAAAGGGTGGTGTCAGTGGAAGGCTCTTTAATGCTGGGGATTATAACTAGGTATATGTAAATTCAGCTCAAGCGCGCTTGCTGTTTCGAAAGACTGCAAATAGAACAATGATTAACAGATAAAGTGTCAAGGCCCCTAGGGTGATTAGGTTCATAATGGGCCTTCCAGTTGTGTACCCTGTTATTGGTACGGCTAGGAGGGCCATTAGAGGCAAACCAAGTGGTGTAGCAATCGCCGTTCCAAGGGCTAGGTTTTTGGCAACGTCTGTCTCAAGATCAGGGTCAACGCCACGAAGAAGTGCTAGACCAGTTGAGGCTGTTCCAGTCATCATTCCAAACATTGCCAATGTGTAATGAAGGGTATTAACTTTGAAGACACGTTTACCAAACCAAGTGACAAATAGTAATGTTGTAATAGCACCTGTAAGGCTGACGGCAACTAGTAATTCCCAGTAACCTTTGATAGCACTAATTGAAATTGCTAGTACAGATGAAGTGATCATTACATTAAAGGCAAAAGAAGTGATATTTTGCATCATGTAATTGTCAATAAGCTCAAGGGCTCTATGTCCTTTTCTATTAAGGAACTTAAGGACTTCTTTGAAGACCAATGCAACAATGATCCCAAATAGGAAATTAAATCCACGAACAAGGGCTGCAATTGTTTCTCCTACAGGTCCAAGGGTTTCAAGTCCAATTATTAAGTATTTCATAACAATATAGGTTATGGCATATAGAACACTAAGCCATGCTACTTGAGCAGTTAATGTGTCGAAGAAGTTGATTTCCTTGATGTTGACTAATCGTAGGTTCTTAGTCTGAATCCCATCTAACTTATTAAGCTTTGCTACAGGCATATTATGTTTTTTGACATAGTAATTCAGAAGGATTACACCAACCAGACCTCCTACTAAGAATCCGGCAGTGGCCAGGGTCAGACCATATTGTTGAACAAACCCAAAAGGAAGAACAGGGTCCCAAGAACCACCGATAGAAGAGGCAAATCCAGGACCTTGACCATAAGCCAGTGGGAGAATTAGTCCAAGGCCAACAAAAAGATCAGGTTTAATTGTAGCAATCAGGCCGTAAACAACCAACATTCCAACGATACCTTGAAGAACATAGTTGGCGACAATGAAGAGTCCTGAGTTAATTGAATCAGCCCCTTGTTTATCATTGGAAGAGGATAAGGTTAGGGCTATAAAGCCAATACCCATGAAGTGACCAACTAAGGATTTGTAGAAGTTAAGGTCGAAGTCAATGATGCCAAGAACTTCAGGGCCAAGAATCAATCCAAGAAAACCAGCCATTAGTGAGGTTGGTACGATGATGCTCTTAAAGAGTCCAGTTTTTTCCTTAAGAAACTTTGCAATGGTCATAAAGATAAAGATGTAGGTGAAAAATAAAACATATTGCCAATCGCTATTCATGTTTTGTGTTCTCCTTCAATTGATTTAGTAAGTCATATATAAAAACTATAGGTAAGTGCCTTGTTGGGTCAAATACCAGACGGTATTTATGGTCGTTGGTGAAGAATTCAAATAAGTCAAGAAGGGTAATTGAGAATCCATAGCTTGATTGTAATTCGAGAAGCTCAATACCATTGTCATACTCTAACTCAATACGATTCGGATACAAGGTCACATTGGCTGTGTATCTGGATTTTTCTTTGGTCTTATTGTCTCTTTTCTCAAAGGTAATCGACCTTAGATGGTAGGTATCCATGTTAGCAATAATCTCAGGTATAAATGATTTTTGCCATTGATGCCACTGGTGTGTATCTTCAAACATAGAACAACCTTCAATAAATCCGTAAACATTCATATGAAAAGTATGGTCACAGGATAAACAAGTAAAGTCATGGTTTTTCGATTCAATAGAAGTCATTGCACCGCATTCAGGACACTTGTAGAGGAGTCGTTCTATATGCTCAGCACGTTTCTTTCCTTTGAATGGAATCATATGGTTCTTTTGCCAGTCAAACTCGTTGTAAGCAAGGGCTTTTGTCATTTTATCATAAATTTCTTTCACACTCATTGATTTGATGTCTTGTGAGCTTAATAGTTGATAGCCTTCAAATTGTATGAGGCCACGCCGGCTGTGACTTGCCCACCTTGGACGAGAAAGAAAACCACCCTTGTAGAAAGTCACATAAACAGGAATGGCAATCATCTTAATCAACTTAGCGGTTGAAGGAATTAGTTCATCTGTAGCTCCGTCCCAATTACGACCACCTTCAGGATATAGCCCTATGGGATGATTGCTCTTAGCTAGCTTCATAAGTTGACGAATAGATTTCATGTCGGATTTTTTCTTCTTAAATGGAACCATGCCTAGGAAGTTAAAAAAAATGGCGTTTCCAAGCTGTATCCATGTTGGCATCTCCAGCTAAAAACCGTACTAATTTCTTAGAAGCAATGTTCACAAATACTGCATCATATTCACTGACATGATGACCAAGTATTAAGTATGAGTTTTTTCTTTTGTAAGTGGGTTGTTTTTGAACGAAAAGTTGTATAGGATTTTCATGACTAGATACCCTATAGGTTTCATGGTATGATAGAATACCATTCTAGCAAATTCCATATGTCAAGCCCCCTGATATGTAGTAATTTTATTATAGCATGGCCTTGTTAATTTTACTTTAGTAAATTGTTGTTTTTTAGAACTTGGTGACTTGCAAAGAGTGATTTAACAGAAAAGATGAAGAAGAAGGTATATAAATATGAAGAAGAAAACGATGATTTTATTGGCACTAGTCTCATGTACTCTGTGGGCAAGTGCTTCCCAACATTAAAGACACTGTATGGCTTACTTGAAATTGGTAGCGATATTGGTGTCAAATTATTGCTTGCCGGTATACGATTTACCATATCCGGTATAGTGATTCTTGTTTTTTATAGTGTCTATAATAAAGCACTCCCCAAATTGCCAAAAGGACTCATTAGACTTGAAGTGGTAATTCTTGGCCTATTTCAGACGGCAATGTTATATGTCATGTTCTATATTGGGCTCTATAACTCAACAGGTGTTAAATCCTCCATATTATCTCAAGGCAGCATATTCCTAGTGGTGATTCTGTCTCACTTTATTTACCATAATGATAAGATGCACCGAGGTAAGGCGATAGGTTTGCTTCTTGGAATGCTAGGCATAGTTATTGTCAACATCAGTGGACTCACAAGGTCAGAAGGCATCTTTGACTTCTCTCTAATGGGAGAAGGCTTCTTATTGATGGCAGGGATATTCACAACAATTGGTACCTTCTATACCAAACGATTAACTAAGATCATTACACCAGTTCTTTTGACTGGTTGGCAGATGTTTAGTGGTGGTGCGATGCTGACTATAGCAGGACTTCTTAGTAAAAAAGAAACGCTGAACTTGAATACTGGACCAGAGTTTATATTACTTGGTTATCTCATTGTTATCTCATCTGGTGCTTTTACCCTTTGGTTCATATTACTCCAAAAAAATAAGGCCAGCGAACTGGCCATGATGAAATTCATGATACCAGTCCTTGGCGCTATCTTCTCTGCAACCTTTATTAAAGGTGAGCAGTTCACTATCTATATTGTTGTAGCCCTTGTATTTGTTGCCTATGGTATTTACCAGTGTACAAAACCTGTGGCTAAAGATCAATCAATTGATAAAGTCTACTAGGAATCTTGAAGAAATAAATTTTAAGCCAAGATTTTGTCAATGGCTAGAAGCTCTGCCTCTGAGAACTCAAGCTTGTTGATGGTGGCAACACTATTTTCAATTTGACTTACTTTGCTGGCACCAATAAGTGCTGTTGTTACACGGTCATCTCTTAGAACCCAAGCCAGAGCCATTTGGGCCAGTGCTTGACCACGACTTGTTGCGATTTCGTTAAGGGCATTGATCTTGTGTAGTACATCATTGGTCAGAATATCTTCGCTTAGGAAGACTGAGCCGCTGGCAATTCTTGAATCTGATGGCACTTGTCCAAGATATTTGTTGGTCAAGAGACCCTGAGCCAGTGGGCTAAATACAATGTTGCCAACGCCCATACCACCTGTAATATCAAGTAAACCATCTTCTTCTATCCATCGGTCAAACATAGAATACCTTGGTTGGGTCAAGACAACAGGTGTCTTTAATTCTTTTAATATACTAAGGGCTTCCCTAGCTTGAAGACTCTTATAGTTGGATATACCAACATAGAGGGCTTTACCTGAACGGACAATCTGGTCAAGAGCCAACATTGTTTCTTCTATGGGTGTTTCAGGATCGGGTCTGTGATGATAGAATATATCCACATAATCAAGGCCAAGTCGATTCAGACTTTGGTCAATACTGGATATAAGGTATTTTCTTGAACCCCAATCTCCATAAGGCCCATCCCACATATGGTAGCCGGCTTTGCTAGAGATAATCATCTCATCTCTGTGACCACTCATATCTTCCCTAAGAATTCGTCCGAAATTAAGTTCAGCCGAACCAGCAGGTGGACCATAGTTGTTGGCTAAGTCAAAGTGGGTAATACCAAGGTCAAATGCCCTGTGGACCATTTTTCGACTTGTTTGGACGTGGGTCATATCTCCAAAGTTATGCCATAAACCGAGAGATATCAGTGGCAATTTGAGGCCTGTTTTACCAGCCCTTCTGTATATCATTTCCTTGTATCGGTTCTCATTTGCGTTATACATAGTTTTCCTCCTTGTGTTCTATATATACATTATAACCTTTAGAGTTTACTCTAGGGCAAGAAATAAATGATTTTTTACGTTTTCAAATTTTTACACAATTTTAAGGCTATTTAAATGAAGTGGTCTTATAGGTATGATATAATATTTATAGAAACAAGAGAGAAAGGCAACTAAATGGGATACCAAATCAAAACCAAAGCCATTGTCTTACATGAAATGCCTATTGGCGATTACGACAAACGTCTAATCCTTTTGACCAAAGAACAAGGAAAAGTGACAGCTTTTGTAAAAGGAGCAAGAAGGTCGAATAACAAAATGTTAGCCTGTACCCAGATATTTGCTTATGGTGAATATGTTCTAAGCAAAGGTAGAAGTTCTTATAATGTTTATCAAGCAGACTTGATTGAACATTTTCATAATCTTAGACTTGATATTGAAGTTTTAACTTATGGCATGTTTATGTTAGAGTTTGTAGATTATGTAGCCAGTGAAGAAATGGAGAACAAAGCTTTGATGAAGCTTTTGCTCTATGGACTGAATGCTCTTGAGAAGAAGCGTATGTCCACAAGGTTGATTGTTCAATCCTTTTTACTTAGGGCAATGAGCATTATTGGCTTCACGCCATGGGTTAATGATTGCCTAGAGTGTCATAATGAATCCATACAGTTTTTTAGTCCTGAAACAGGTGGCTTCTTATGTGATGACAAAATACATCTGGCAAAAGATAAAATACGGGTTAGACCGGCGACCATACACGCTGCAAGACATATATTGTCTAGAGAAATTGGAGAAATTTTCACTTTTCAGATAGACAGTGACTACCTAGTAGAACTAGAATACATGGTACATCAATTTGTAAAACACAACATTGACCATCATTTTAAGACCCTGGATTTTCTTAAGATTATCTAATAAGAAACTATGTTAATGAGGCACAAGCCTAAAAATAAATTATCCTATTAGGGAAAAGAGGAGGAAGCAAAATGGCAGATTTTTTTAACAAACTAAAGAAAAGCATTGATAAAGGTACAGCAATTGTAGGTGCTAAATCAACAACCTTGATTGAAACCAACAAATTGAAGCAAGACATTTCATCTACATCTAGGTTCAAGAAAGACACACTTCTAGAACTTGGTACTAAGGTATATGAACTTAACAAAGAAGGTGTCTTCCAGGTGGAAGTTGTTGAAGACCTAATTACAAAGATTGCAGAGGCAGAAGCCAAAGTGGCAGACCTTGAAGCAAAAATCCAGTTGATTCAGGACGAAGAGAAAGCCAAACTTGATGAGATAAACACACAAGAAGCAGAAGCGGCTGTTTCTGCACCAGTGGATGCAGCATCAACAGAAGTTGAAGCGACACCTGTAGCACCAGTAGCACCTGCTGAGCCAGTAGCACCAGTGGCACCAGTTGGCGCCGAAGTATCTGCAGAAGATGTTGAAGTTGAGATAGATGAAACAACTTCTGAGTCAGGTGAATACAAGGGCTAAGAACTCAATTGAATAGTAAGTTCACAAAGAGCAGCGGAGAATAAGCATTCACCGTTGCTCTTTTTTTTGTTGTCCCAAAAGCCTTCACTTTTATGGTGTGTCATTGAATTGTAATATTGAATTCTCTACTTTTATGGAACAAACCATTTCAGTCGAACCGTCTACATAGTATACTGATAAACGAGGACCTTGATGATACGAGGTGGATTTTGAACCAAGGAGGAGCGTGCTGATGAAAAAAGGCGATATAGAGACCTTAAGTGACAAGAGAATAAGAGGAAGTCGATTGATAGGGGCCATTGTGATGATGACCCTACTTCTAGTTGGGACTCTACTAGTGACAGTTGGTGTTAGTGGACAAGAGCAAAGCGATATTACAATCTATGTGGACGGTGATAAAGTGGTGATGGATACAGTGCCAGTCATCCACAACAACAGAACATTAGTACCACTAAGAGGAGTCTTCGAGAAACTAGGCGCAGATGTAGACTATAACATAGAAACAAAACAAGTTATTGTCAAGACGGATTTGATTGAAGTCTTGCTAGAAACTGAAAATGACGCTGTCTTAGTCAATGGCCGAATTAGTCACCTTGATACAGCATCCATGATTGTGGACGACCGTACCCTTGTCCCAGTAAGGTTTGTAGCTGAAGCCCTTGGCCATGAAGTGGCATGGAATGGCCTTACAAGAAGAATTGATATTACAACGAAAGACGTTCAGATAGATACATCCTCAGGTTTACCAACAGTAGGTAGTTTTGAGAATTTGGCACAACTCATCAAATATAATAATGATTTGAGCATGTATATTAGTGGAAGAAGAACATTGGATGTGGCTCTTGAAGCTGTGACCTTTGATACAGATAGCTCTGCTGGTGAAGCAGACGTGCAAGAAGAAGCACCAATGGAAAAATCTGAGTCTGCTTCTGCAGATGATGCCTCCTCAACCAATACTCAAGTTGAGGGTGTTGATGAAGGGGATATATTAAAAACCGATGGCAGCCATATTTTTTATACCAAAGGCAACAGTGTATTTGTCCTGGATTCTAACCCTACAGAGCCCAAAATACTGGCAGAAGTAGCTGTTGACAGTGGTAAAGGCAATATTAGAGAATTGTATGTAGATGATGATAAGCTTATTATCATTGGTTCAAGTTATGCGATCTATGGCTATCCAGAAGCAATGTTCATCACTGAGAAAAGTTATTTTGCCCCAACTTACAATACGGAGAATACATTTTTACTCATCTATGATATATCTAATCCAGAGAAACCAGACTTAGTTAAAGATATGGACTTTGAAGGCAGTTTTAAGACATCTAGGTTAGCGGATGGCAATCTCTACATGGTGGCCAATAGGTATATGAACTACTGGGAAATCGATCAATGGTTCCTTCGAGGGGACCAGGTAGATGAGAAGCTAAAAGAACTCTATGAGTACCAAATTACACCTAAGTATGCTGACAACCTTACAGGTGAGATAAGCCTCATTAGTCTTGAAGAAGTGCTTTACTTCCCAGACTATATTCAGCCAAACTATTTGATGACTATGGGGATAAATCTTGAGGCAGATGAAGTAGATGTGGATGCTTATCTTGGAATGGCTGAGACGGTTTATGCTACTGCCGATGATTTATTCTTAGGCTTTACCCACTATGAATATGAGAAAAAAATTGGGGCATTGCTATATGTACCTGAATATACCACCAAAACATCTTTATACAGGTTCGAACTGAATCAAGGTGCTATAGATTATAAGATGCAAGGTAAAATACCAGGTAGAGTGCTGAATCAATTTTCTCTTGACTACTATGAGAATCATTTGAGAGTGGCCACCACTTCTGGTGAAATGTGGTCTGAGACCAACACATCAAAGAACAACCTATATGTTCTTGATGATTCTTTGAAAGAAGTTGGTTCAATCACTGGCTTAGCACCAGGTGAGCGGATATATAGCACAAGATTTAAAGGTAATCGTATATATATGGTTACATTTAGACAAGTAGACCCATTCTTTGTAATCGATGCATCAGAGCCAACAGCACCTGTCGTATTGGGTGATTTAAAGATTCCTGGATTCTCAACCTATATGCACATCCTTGATGAAAACCATGTCCTTGGCTTTGGTAAGGAAACTCAGGAGGAAGATGGTTTTGTAAGAACTGGTGGTTTCAAAATCTCATTATTCGATGTAAGCAATCCTGAGGCACCTATTGAAGAGAAGAAAGAAGTGATTGGTGTGTCAGGTACATACTCAGAACTTGAGAACAATCATAAGGCCTTAATGATTTCACTTAGTAAAGGTGTGATGGGCTTTCCTTTAAGTGTTGCAAGCTCTACACCTTATAGCACTGATTTTGTCGGTGCATATGTCTATGATGTATCAACAGATGATTTTGGCTTTAGAGGAACCGTAAGCCACCAAACAGAGGCGACTGAGAAATACTACTACAGTACTGATGCAGTCAATCGTCTGCTTTATATTGGTGATTATCTTTATAGTTTGTCCGATGATAAAATGATGGTCCATACTTTGGCGGATATTCAAAAAGTATCTGAATTAGAATTGCCAAAAGATGCAAGTTCAGATATTCCTATTGTTTTCCCTATTGAGCCTATTGAAATGGACGAGTAGATTATATCATTGGAATTAGGTGAAAAACTGTGACTAAAGTCCTATTATGCTGTATAATATAAATACCAATATTAGAGGAGCCAGTCAATGACATCTAATTCCAAGGACTACATGTTAAGAAGTGACTATACCAAGGACAAATTGTTTGTTGCAGTGGTATCAGCCCTTCGTTCATACAACGAATTGAATAAGTTTGAAGACCATGATCATAGTTTGGAGCGTATTATTGAATCCTCTGTGAGTATCTATCAGGAGCGGAGATTCTCAGAATTTTCAAGAGATGTAATGCGACAACTCAGGTCAATCCTTTGCTTGAATAACAAGGCATTGGAAGAGAGGACGTCTGGTTTTACTGCTAAGAAGGTAGATGGCATATATGTCATTACGTCTTGTTTTGGAGATTTTCACAAATTCAAGAAACTTTACATGGAAGATATGTTGTCCAAAGATGTGGTGAAGTTGGTCTTGCAGGCTGAGAAGTCGTCAGAGAAGCAGTATAAGAACAAAGAATTCTCTGTATGTTTCGAAGACAATCATGGTGGTAGTCATGTAATCTATATTAGGACATCTCAAAACATTACGGAATGGGATGAGAACCTGATTGATATCTTTTGCACAAATATATCAGAAGACTTTGATCATTTATATAATCAGGAAGAAGAAGTCATAGGCATTAAGGAAATTGTTTTTGCCTTAGGTGAAGTTGCTGAGGCAAGAGCCAAAGTCATTGGGAATCACGTTGAAAGGGTTTCGCAGTACAGTTACTTTTTGGCGTGTAAACTTGGCTTAGATAATCAGGAAGCTGAACTGATTAAAGAGGCAACACCTATACATGATATTGGAAAACTTCTGATTTCAGACAGGATACTTAATAAACCTGGAAGGTTAACCATTGAAGAGTTTGATATTGTAAAGGAACATGCCATAGTAGGATACAATATGCTTAAGAACGCCAAAGACCCAGTTCTTAAGATGGCTGCAACAATAGCTGTGACACACCATGAGAAATACAATGGGTCTGGCTATCCATATGGAATCGAAGGTGAAGCTATTCCAATATCAGGACGTATAGTGGCATTAGCCGATGTAGTAGACGCCCTTAGTAGTGACAGTGTCTACAAAAAAGGCTTGGACCTTTGACCGAATAGTCTCCTTACTCAAAGAAGAAAAAAGGCAAACATTTTGATGCAAAAGTCGTAGATGCCCTTCTTGATAACTTAAGTGAATTTAAACAGTTGAAGGATTCTCTAATTAAGAAATAGACTAAACCCTAAGTTATGTAGATAAAAAAATATTGAAAAAAACTTGACCCTAACGTAATGTTAGGGTCTATTATATATATAGTCACTTATATGTGACAGGACGAAAGGAGGCAGACTTATGTTCTACAAGGTAAAAGAGGTTTCGGACATGGTGGGAATCAGTGTGCGCACACTACATCACTATGACAAGATAGACTTATTGAAACCAGATCATGTAACAGATGCTGGCTATAGACAGTATTCTGATGACAATCTGATTGTGCTGCAGCAAATATGTTTTTTTTAAGGAACTGGACTTTTCCTTGGAGGCTATAAGAGGTCTTCTGAATGATTCAAGTGTTGATATGGGTGATTTGCTTTTTAAGCATAAAACATTGATGGAAAAGAAAGTGGAGCGTTTGCTTCGAATTATCGATACCATTGATACTACAATAGATAAAAATGAAAGAGGTGAGACGATGTCAAATAAAGAACGATTTGACGGCTTTGACATGAGCGAAATAGAAGAACACAAGGCAAAGTACGCCGAGGAAGTGGAAGTGAAATGGGGACACTCGGAAGCTTTTAAGCAATCAAAAGAAAAAACTTCTAAGTATACAGCTAGTGACTGGAAGAGGATTCAAGGTAGAACGGATGAGGCTTACAAGGCCCTTGTCACTTTGATGAATGATGGTGTTGCAGTCGAAGATGAAAAGGTTCAAGAGTTGACCGCTTTGTTGCGCCAGTACATTACTGAAGACTTTTATGACTGTACTAAGGAGATTTTTGCAGGTCTTGGACAAATGTATGTAGATGATCCAAGGTTTGAGAAGAACTTGAACAAACATGGTGAAGGCTTTGCTCAGTATCTAAGTGATGCTATTGCACATTATTGTGGTTAGGAATATAATAATGTGAAGAGGTGGATTTTCCTGATAAGAAAATAAGGAGAATTCTATATGAGTAAAGGTCTAGTATTATTAGCATCATTTTTTGTTGACCATTAGTATATGTTCTGGATGTGCTAATAGAAATAGTAGTGAAGCAAAGGTCCAGTACAATTCAAATGAGTACGTGAAAGTTATTGTAAAAGAAGCCAGTAGCGGGCAAAAAAAATGAAACAGCGGATAAGGATATCACCGATGTTATTGCTGAAGAATTAGTCAATGCAACCATAAGTGATAGTACACCAAAGATTATCATAAGCAAAGATGGGTTCAACTTAGATAAGTATATCTACAGCCATAAATCAATGTATGATGCCTGTATTGAGTTAGCGGATTTTCCTTTTATATGTGAGATGAATACGCTGTTGGCATCCACTCGATTATCTTTTCTGACTGAACCCCATACGGGACAATGGTCAAGTGAAGAAGTATTATGGGAAAGTGGTAAAGGTTATACCTATTCTAGTTATGAAATTGTAAGTCAAAATCACTTCTACTTTAGAGAAGACATTTATTATGAATTAGAATTAGAATCTATAAGCGAAGGACCTATAAGGGTGGTATATGATTCAGAGAATGACCGTATGACATTGTCTACATGGACAAAGGAAATCGTCGATGGAGATGAACATATGACTAACTTGGTTATGCAATATAGAATGGTTGATGAAGCTAGCTATTATGTGCAACTATTTGAGTTAAACATGCAGACGGGTGAAGGGCATCACTATGCTTTGTATTTTGACAAAATAAAGTATGATTTTGCTTATAGGGTTATAGAATCTAAGGAGCATTTGTATGAGATGCCACTTGATTTGATGGTAGATGACTTACATATAACCAGTGCAGTGGATATTTTATCTACTGGAAATCCTATAGAAGGTTTTGTATTCAAGGAGGGTGTTTTGACAAACACCTACTAAAGAATGTAAGAGTCTAGTTGACACAAAATTGATATCATGAGATACTACTAATAGTAACATATCTATTAGTAGTATCTTTTTTGCCCTTATTTTTGAGTAGAAAAGACCTCTAATGATTATAATGGAGGTAGTGAAATGGCTAAGTTAGATTGGCTTAAGACGGTTGAGCAAAGATTTTATAAGAAGATTGGCAATATGAAAAATATAAGTGGCGCAACAATGCATCTCTACTCAGACCAACATGAGATTGACTTAATGCTTGGGCTTGGCGATGGCATCGACAAGTCAAGTCATGATAATAGCATGACTAAGGCTTATCATGCCGCCAGTGTTGGCAAGTTATTTACAGCAAGTATTATTGGTATGATTGTCGATCAAGGCAACTTGTCTTTTGAGGACAGGATTGTTCCCTTGTTTGAAGGAGGGTATTTGGATGGTTTGTTTGTTTATAAAGGGGTGGATTATCAAGAGGATGTAACGGTTGAAATGCTTCTTAGCCACTGGTCTGGCTGTGCTGATTACATAGATGATAAAGTGATTAATGGACCAAAGATGCTTGAGACCATTGTTAGAGAGCCGGATATTTTTTATACACCTAATGACTTGATTGAATTCTCTAGACTTAAGCAAAAAAGCCTACTGTCGACCTGGACAAAGGATGCACTATAGTGATACTGGCTATGTTTTACTTGGCCTAATTATTGAGAAAGTGACTGGTATGACATTTGGTGAAGTTCTCAAAGAATGGATTTTTGAGCCTTTGAACTTGGGGGATACATACCTAATGTTCTATACTGAACCTTCGCTCATACCCAAAAAAGAAATGATGTCCATGTGGGTTGGCAATGTTGATGTGAAGCATTATCAATCCTTAAGTGTGGATTGGTCTGGTGGTGGCATCGTAACAACAACTAGGGACCAGATAGATTTTATGAAAGCTCTGTATGCAGGAGAGTTAGTGAAACTTGAAACATTAAGACGTATGGAGGCTGTGCGCGGACATTTTATGAAGGGTATTGCTTATGGTCTTGGTCTTATGACGTTTGAATTTGAAGGCTTCTTTTTCATGCTGAAGGGCTTACCTAGAATGCGTGGGCATATTGGGGTTAATTCATCACTGATGTTATATGATATGGATAATGATTTATATTATGTTGGGAGCTTTGGTAAACTTGGCACGGTACCAGCTCATGTAAAATGGTTGATTCAGATTGTCAGTGGTTTTTCAAAAGTAAAAGTTCAGAGCTAGTTTGTTAATGATTGTATAGATAGTTTGACAGGAGGAATTAGATGATTTATGTAATATTAGGATTCTTAATGATGCATGGTATGACCAAATACGACATTAAGGTTGGACTTGAGAAAGAGATTTCACCTTTTTATGCCCCAAGTTATGGAAGTATCAATCACAGTATCAAGAAGCTTTTGAAAGAAGGACTTATTTCTTTTGTTGAAGCGGTTGAGAAAGGGCGACACAAAAAGGTCTATAGTATTACAGACACAGGCAAAGAAGCTTCCTAGACTGGCTTAGGACACCAATTCATGATGTAAGTGAAGGTAAGCTACTCATTACCAAAATGTATTTCTTTGGCTTCATTCCAGACGATGAGAAAAAGCATGTCGTTGAGACATATTACATAGCATTGCTAGAGGCGATTGAAGCATATGAAGCATTTGAGAAAGGCTTTCCAATGGACCAAGTGGCACAACATCTTGAGCCAATCGTTGGTTGGCAGATGAAAACACTTGAGTATGGCATTATGGAGCTAGAGACTGAGAAACGATTCCTTGAGAAGATGTTAAAGGAACTTGATTGAGATGGAGATTATATTTATATGGGTAGGGGAGGTGCGTTTTTTAATGTTGCACATATGCACAAACATGCAAGTGTAAAAATAGACATACCCAATCACCTAGTTGATTGTTAATCAATGTTATTTTAGATTGCAAAAGACAAAATATGTACAGTTTGTAAACACTATGATATAATTATTTCATAGGATGGGAGTTATGAAATCCATCCTGCAATACTAGAATTTGACTTATTTTTTCGACAGACTTTGACTAATATTTCACAATAATTCCGCTTAAACAAACCGCAATAATAAAAGACAGAGTGCATCTGGCGATGCTGAGAGAGGCTTATGTAATAAGTCTTTTTGTCGTACGCCAAATGCATAATCGAGGGAAAGGAAACCAATCTTAGGAACCGAAAGGAGAATTGTTTATGGAAGAAATGTTAAACGTATTAAAGAAAAAAAAGCCACATTTTGTACGACATGAATTGCATTGAAAAGTATGTGAAAACAGGAGATTGTGATCAAAGTCTAGAGAAAGCATGGCGTGATTACAGTAAACAATTGGCAGAAGTTGAAGAAGAGCTTAAGCTTTTGTCCAACCCAGATACCAAGCCATTGGAAGAAAAGAAGCTGGACTTGCTCCATAAGATTGAAGACCATAAGAAAGAGATAATGGTACTTGAAAGAAGGGTTCATGATATTGAGCGTCAACTTTCTAGCATGATGACTAGTGTATAGATTTTGTGTTTAGTCAAGCAAAACAATTCCGGACTGTGGTTTTGAATCGAACTACCATGAACCACAATCCGGTTATAAAAAAAACAGAAAGGAATTTTCCGGACGATACTTTTTCGGTCTGACCAAAACAAGTACCATCCGGTCTAGAATTTTTGAGTTTTGAACTCAAGAAATTCAGTGGAGGTGAAAAGTGTGAATCAAGAACAAACTTGCAATTGTGAACAACTAAGTGAAGAAGAAAAATTACAGTATATAGATGATGTCATAGAAGATTATGGAGCAAAGGAATCCAGTCTGATTCAGATACTTCATATTGCACAGAACATGTATGGCTATCTCCCTATAGAAGTACAAGAGCATATCGCGGTGAAAATGAATCTCCCACTCTCAAAGGTATCAGGTGTTGTTAGTTTTTTATGCACTATTTACAACAGAGCCTAAAGGTAAATACGTAGTGAAAGTTTGCCTAGGTACAGCTTGTTATGTTAGAGGTGGTAAGAAAATCATTGAAAGACTTAATAAAATACTGGGCATTGAGATTGGTGAAACAACAGAAGACCAAAAATATTCCCTTGAAATTACAAGGTGCATCGGGGCCTGCGGGTTGGCACCAGCCATTGCCATTAACGAACAAGTATTCATGCAAGTGAACCCAGATAAACTACTAGATATCCTGGATGACCTAGAATGAGAGGAGGGATTAGATGATTAAAACTTTTGAAGAACTGAATCAAGTGAAATTCAGACGGACACAGATGCTTCGTAAAATGGACAAGATTGTGAACGTGTGTTACGGCGCGGGATGTATCTCAGCTGGATGTTACGGCATCTATGAAGAGATGAATGACGCCTTAAAAGAACACGGGCTTAGTGAGAAAATCAAGGTAAACCAAACGGGATGTATTGGTGCTTGTGACCTTGGACCATCCATCTATATCCTTCCGGATGATGTCTATTATTGCAAAGTAACAAAACAAGATGTATGGCGCATTGTACAGGAACACATATTAGAAGGGAATATACTCCATGACAAATGTTATTATGACAAGGTCAAATGTGAGTATTATGAACACCTAAGAGATATTCCATTCTTTAACAAACAACAGAAATTGGTTCTAAAAAACTGTGGTGTAATGGACTACCATAGCCTTGAAGCCTATATTGGCAATGATGGTTATCATAGTCTTTACCATGTCATCATGGAAAAATCACAACAAGAAGTTATTGATGAAATCAAAGAATCTGAACTTCGTGGTCGTGGTGGTGGTGGATTCCCAACAGGGCTTAAGTGGGAACTTGGCTACAAATCCCAGTCTGATCTGAAGTATATTATCTGTAATGCAGATGAAGGTGATCCAGGTGCATTTATGGACCGTTGCCTACTTGAAGGTGACCCACATGCATTGATTGAAGGCATGGCTATAGGTGCTTATGCCATTGGTGCCAGCAAAGGTGTCATCTATATTAGGGCGGAATATCCTTTGGCGGTTGAACGTCTTTCTGAGGCAATGACTCAGGCAAAAGACGAAGGATTGCTTGGTGACAACATCTTTGGCAGTGACTTCTGTTTTGAGATTGATATCAGAATCGGTGCAGGAGCATTCGTCTGTGGTGAGGAAACAGCTCTGATGAATTCCATAGAAGGTAAACGTGGTGAACCAAGTCAGAAACCTCCATTCCCAACAGAAGAAGGTCTCTTTGGCAAACCTACAGTGATTAACAACGTGGAAACTCTTGCCAATATACCAATGATTATACTCAATGGTACCAATTGGTTTAAACAATATGGAACAGAAAAAAGTAAAGGCACAAAAGTCTTTGCTATAGCTGGTGCTGTGAACAATGCTGGTATCGTTGAAGTGCCTATGGGGATAACTCTAGGTGACATTATCTTTGATATTGGTGGCGGCATCAAAAATGACAAGAAGTTTAAAGCAGCTCAAACAGGTGGGCCATCAGGTGGCTGTCTTACAAGTGAAGCTTTAAATACACCAGTAGACTATGATTCTCTTAAGGAAAAAGGCGCAATCATGGGTTCAGGTGGTCTCATTATCATGGACGAAGACAACTGTATGGTAGATGTTGCCAAGTTCTTCATGGAATTTGTTCAAGATGAATCCTGTGGTAAATGTGTGCCATGTCGTATCGGAACCAAGCGTATGCTTGAAATACTTGAGCGTATAACATCTGGCCTTGGTGTTGAAGGGGATATTGAGAAGTTGATTGAACTTGGCGAAAGCATTAAGAAATCAGCTCTTTGTGGTCTTGGTCAAACAGCACCAAACCCAGTCCTTTCAACCATCAAATACTTTAGGGAAGAATACGAAGAACATATCAGAGACCACAAGTGCCGTGCAGGTGTTTGTAATGAATTGTTCTTATCACCATGTCAAAACGCTTGTCCAGCAGGGGTTAATGTTCCTGGATATTTAGCACTTGTCAGTGAAGGCAGGGTTCTTGATGCTTATAACCTTATAAGAAGAGAAAACCCATTCCCAGCAGTATGTGGTAGAGTTTGTACCCATCCATGTGAGTCTAAGTGTCAAAGAGCTATGCTTGATGAGTCTCTTGCAATTGCGGATGTGAAGCGCTACATCGCAGACAAAGTTTATGAAATGAATGAGCCATTTAGAAGCATTCAGTACCCACCAAATGGTAAGAAAGTAGCCATTATCGGTGCAGGACCATCAGGTCTTACAGCAGGCTACTATTTAGCACAAACAGGTTATGAAGTGAAGATCTATGAATCACTCGACCAACCAGGTGGCATACTTAGATTTGGTATTCCAGAATATAGGTTACCAAAAGACATGCTTCAACGTGAGATTGATGTCCTTAAGCAGTCTGGTGTTCAGATTAACCTTAACACTGAGATTGGCAAAGACGTAATGTTTGAAGAGATGCGAGAAGAAAATGATGCTGTTTATATTGCTACTGGAACCCAGTTTAGCAACCAGATAGGCATAGCAGGTGAAAACCTTGAAGGTGTTTACCATGGTCTTGATTTCCTAAGAGATGTCAATATGGGCAAAGAAGTTGAAGTAGGTAAGAAAGTGGCTGTTATCGGTGGTGGATCCACTGCAATGGATGCAGCAAGAACTGCAATTAGGCTTGGGGCCGAAGAAGTTCATGTACTTTATAGAAGATTACAGACAGACATGCCAGCTGATGCACGTGAGATTGAAGAAGGTATCGAAGAGGGCATTACACTTCATACTATGGTGACGCCAATCGCAATCGAAGGTCATGGCAGTGTGGAAAGTGTTAAGCTTATTCACTTAAGTCAGGGTAACTTTGATGGTTCAGGTAGAAGACGTCCAGTGAAAGAATTTGGAACAGAATTTATAATGGATGTTGATATGGTGATTCCAGCCGTTAGCCAACACAGTGACTTACCATTTATCAACAAAGACGAGATTGAAATGACAGACTGGGGCACATTCGTAGTGGATGCAACTTCCGGTATGACCCGTCTTGAAGGTGTCTTTGCTGGTGGCGACGTGGTTCGTGGTCCTGACACAGCTATATGGGCTATCGCTGATGGTAAGAAAGCAGCGGTATCGATTGATGAGTATCTAGGTGGTCAAGGAGAACTGAATAAGGGTGAAGAGATTGAGATTCCTCAAGCCAGAGATGAAGATTCACCAGATGAGCATATGCGATTTGAACGTCGTATGATGTCACCTCTAGAACGTTGTGAAAATTTCAAAGAAGTATCCAAAGGTTACCATAAACTCAATGCAATGGCAGAAGCTATGCGATGCCTACGCTGTGACAGACGATAGGGGGGGGATAGGTATGGTATCAATTACAATTAATAATATGCAATATGACGTTGACGAAGGTCTCACCATTATGGAAGCGGCCAAACAGAACGGGATACTCATTCCAAGTTTCTGCTATCTAGAAGGGGTCCATCAAATAGGGTCTTGTCGTGTCTGTGTTGTGGATGTGGAAGGTCAGAGAAATCTTCAGGCCTCCTGTGTGACCAAAGTCCGTGAGGGTATGGTGGTTAAAACCAATACAGAAGAAGTTAGGAATACACGTAAAGTGGTTTATGAACTTCTCATGAGTGACCATAATCAGAACTGCTTGGTTTGTGAGCGAAGCGGAGGTTGTGAATTCCAAGACCTTGGTGAGCAGATTCAAGTTAGTGAAGACAATCCTTTTGAGGGTGAAAAATCAAAGTCCGGCATAATGGACACCAGCAATCCAAGTGTTGTGCGAGATATGAGCAAATGTATCTTGTGCAGACGCTGTGTTACCGTCTGTGGTGAAATCCAAGGTGTAGGTGTCTTGTCCAATCAAAACAGAGGCTTTGCCTCTTATGTTGGGCCAACAGAAGACTTTGACTTAATGGACCAAAACTGTACCTTCTGTGGTCAATGTACCACTGTTTGTCCAGTAGGTGCGCTTAAAGAAAAAGACTCAACATCTGAAGTATGGGGCGCACTCCATAATGATGACCTAAGAGTTGTTGTACAAACTGCGCCAGCAGTTAGAGCGGCCCTTGGTGAGGAATTTGGTTATGAACCAGGCACCCTTGTTACTGGCAAGATGGTTACTTCTCTTAGAATGTTAGGCTTTGATGATGTCTTTGACACCAACTTCGCAGCTGACTTAACCATTCTAGAAGAAGGCACTGAATTGTTAACGCGCCTTAATGAAATGGTGGCAGGTAAGAAGCCATCCTTACCAATGATTACATCATGTAGTCCAGGATGGATCAAATATGTGGAACACAAATTCCCAGACCAACTAGAACATCTCTCATCATGTAAATCACCACATATGATGCTTGGTGCTTTGGCTAAAAGTTATTATGCAGAGCAACTTGAGATGAACCCAGATAAGATGTTTGTGGTATCAATCATGCCATGTACAGCTAAGAAATATGAGATTACCAGAGAAGAGATGAAAAATGATGTGGACGCTGTACTGACCACCAGAGAGCTTGCCAAGATGATTAAAGATGCCGGTATTGACTTTAGGCAACTTAAGGACAGCCAGTTTGACAACCCAATGGGCTTGTCATCAGGGGCTGCAGATATCTTTGGCACCACCGGTGGGGTTATGGAAGCGGCACTACGTACAGTCTATGAGATTATCACTGGTGATGAGATACCAACCAAGAACCTCCATGTCGAATCCGTCATGGGTCTTGATGGTATCAAGGAAGGCTCTATCACCATTGAGAAGACCTTGCCAGAATGGGAAGCACTGCAAGGTGCGACAGTCAAGTTTGCCGCAGCCAGTGGCTTATCCAATGCCAAGGTCTTACTCAATCAGATTCGCAATGATGAGTCGCCATATCTCTTCATTGAGATCATGGCCTGTCCAGGCGGATGTATCAGTGGCGGCGGACAACCACGCCTCACCACACAATCCATCCGCGAGAAGCGCATGGATGCCATCTACCGCGAAGATGAAGGCAAAGCGCTTCGTAAATCCCATGAGAACGAGGCAGTAATGAAGCTCTACGAGGATTACCTCAAAGAGCCTCTTGGACATCGTTCCCATGAACTGCTTCACACGCATTATGTGAAGCGGGATATGTATAGTAAGTAGCGAGTCAATCTACAAAGAATCAAGAGTAAATTAACATTCGGATCATCCTATAGGTTAGTAGTCTATGGGGTGGTCCTTGTTTTTGCATGCAACAAAAAAGCACTTTCTGATGTTTTACCAAAATATTAAATGTATTAAATTAACTTGAAATAACAGTTCACCCTATTTATTGGTAGTCAAAATCTGATATACTTATAAAGAATCAAAAAATGAAGAGTTTAAGGAAATAGAAAGTGTATGTTTATCACTTTAGGGGAAAGGAGTAGTTGTTATGAATGTAGTAGCATTAATTTGGTTGGGTATTTTTGTTGCATTACTTCTTGTTGAAGCCATTACACATGATCTTGTGACATTGTGGTTTATGGTAGGAGCCTTGGTTGCTATGATTACAGCATTTCTAGGAATACCAATTTGGTCTCAGATTCTTGTGTTTGTACTTGTAACGGGTCTGTCACTTTATTTCTTGTTTCCAATTGTTAAGAAAAAACTACATGTTGGTGAAGTGAAAACCAATGTGGACAGCTTGGTTGGCATGAGATGTGAAGTGACAAAGGCCATTGCTTTTAATCAATTTGGACAGGTAAGCATCAATGGTGTTATTTGGACGGCTAGTGGCAATGAGTCAGTAGAAGTTGGTGAACATGTTGAAATTACTGGCATCGAAGGCAATAAAGTTCTGGTGAAAAAATCAGAATGACTTATTGAGAAGCAAAATATAAGAGCACCATTTGATTGTAAGAAGTGAATTAATGTATTAAAAACTATAAAAAGAGAAGAATTTCAGGAGGAAAGTATGGAAATATTTATTACGATTACCTTATTAATCATCATTATTATTGCAATATCAGTCAACATTAGGATCGTACCTCAAACATATGCTTATGTTATTGAACGATTAGGTGGATATGCTGGAACATGGACCACAGGTTTGCATGTGAAGGTACCATTGATTGATCGTATTGCAAGCAAAGTGGGTATGAAAGAGCAAGTGGTTGATTTTCCACCACAACCAGTAATTACAAAAGATAATGTTACAATGCAGATTGATACGGTTGTATACTATCAAGTAACGGACGCTAAGTTATTTACTTACGGTGTAGAACATCCAATGTCAGCAATTGAGAATCTGACAGCAACAACACTACGTAATATCATTGGTGATCTTGAACTGGATGAAACACTAACCAGCCGTGATGTGATTAACACTAAGATGCGTAGTATCCTTGATGAAGCAACAGACCCATGGGGCATCAAAGTTAACCGTGTGGAAGTTAAGAATATCTTACCACCAGCGGATATCCAAGAAGCTATGGAGAAGCAAATGAGGGCCGAGCGTGGTCGACGTGAAGCAATCCTTACAGCAGAAGGTGAGAAAAAGTCTGCCATCCTTATTGCAGAAGGTAAGAAGGAATCACTGATTCTTACTGCCGAAGCAGAGAAGCGAGCAGCAATCCTTAGTGCTGAGGCTGTTAAAGAAGCCACAATTAGAGAAGCAGAAGGTCAAGCAGAAGCCATTGTTAAGGTTAATGAAGCCAAAGCCAATGCTTTTGAACTGCTCAATGCTAAATCACCTAACGAAGCCATTCTCAAACTAAAAGGTATGGAAGCCTTTGAAAAGGCAGCTGATGGTCAATCAACTAAGATTATTATTCCATCAGAATATCAAAACCTCGCTGGCGTTGTTTCAACAATTAGTGAGTTGGCAGGCAAAACAAAATAAACAAATGGAAAATTGAACAAAAATAAGACTGAAATATCGTTAACTATTTGGTAACGTCTGTAACCATATTTCTGTTAAAATAATAATTGGAGAATCAGTACCATGATTCTCCAATTATTTTTATGTGGATAATTATAATTCAAGGTATATGTCTTTTTTCTAGGTAATTGTATATTGAAATAAGTTTTGCTACATATCTAGATATGAGAAGGAGCAAGAATGGAAGATTTTAATGTGTTGGTTGTAGAAGATGAAAAGTCTATAAGTCGGTTTGTGAAAATCAACCTTGAGAGAAATGAGTTTAAAGTCAGTGTGGCAGGCAATGGAGAAGATGGCATTAAGTTGTTTCGATCTCTACGCCCAGACGCTGTGGTTCTTGACATTATGTTGCCAGGAATTAATGGTCTAGATGTTTGTGCTGCTATTAGAGAAATAGACGCAGATGTGACCATTATTATGTTGACGGCAAAAGGCCAGGACATGGATAAGGTGATGGGTCTTGAACTGGGAGCAGATGATTACATGGTGAAACCATTTAACCCACTTGAGCTCATAGCTAGGCTAAGAGCCAATCTTCGCAAGTTTGCCAAACCAAAGGTGGCCAAGTCTTGTGGCTTTACCCTTAATAAAACCCATCGATGTATTTATAAGAACAATGAGGCCTTGAGTTTTAGTCCTAAGGAATATGATTTGATGAGTCTTTTTCTTGAAAATCCTTTGACAACATTTAGTCGCCATGAACTACTTGATCATGTATGGGGCCAAGATTTTGTTGGAGATTACAAGACTGTGGATGTTCATATACGTAGGCTCAGAGAAAAAATTGAAGTGTCGCCTTCAAAACCATGTTATATAGAAACAGTTTGGGGACACGGGTATAGATGGAGAGGTCAAACAGAATGATTAGTATTAGAACACGTTTGATTGGTACTTATCTCTTACTTATTGTACTGACGGTTAGTTTGGTTGAGTTTGGTGTTTATTCACTGATTAATAATTACTACATGACCAATATCTCAACTATTTTAAAAAAGTGAGCAGGATATATGTATTGATCTCTATGAACAACTTTATTATAATCATGACCTATATATGGAAAGTGATACAGTAGCCGATAAATTAATGGGTTACACAGATGCCCAGCTTCATCTTCTAGATCTTGAAGGTAGGCTTCTTTTTGATTCCATTAACCAGTATGACAGGGGTGCATTACTGACTTTTCCAGATGTTGGTAATGGTATAATCACAGGCATGGGTTTGTGGCAAGGTGAGCTTGATAGTGGTGAACCGGTTTATGCAATAACACAGCCTTTAACCATAGATGATACACCGATTGGTGCTATAAGGTTCGTAACATCATTGGAAGAAAGTTACAGTGTGATTAACCAATTGATGGTAATGCTATTACTTATTGGACTTGGCATTGTTGTGGCTGTCTTTATGGTAAGTCTTGTGATGTCCAACTCAATCATCAAACCTCTCAAGCTATTAGCAAATCATGCAAAAGGTATTAGCAAAGGTGATTATAGCAAGAGGCTGGTTAAGTCAAATAATGATGAGATAGGTCAGCTCATCGATGACCTTAACCACATGTCAGAAGAGTTAGCCAGAACCGAGCAGGTCAAAGACCAGTTTATTGGGTCTATATCCCATGAACTAAGAACACCCTTGACCTCAATCAAAGGCTGGATAGTGACACTGCGAACTGGGGGGCGGGGAGATTTTGAAAAGCAAATAATAGAAGAAGGTTACTCCATCATTGAGGATGAAACAGACCGGCTAACTGAGCTTGTTAACGAACTTCTGGACTTTTCCAAACTATCTAGCCATAAGCTTAGTGTCAATAAAGTTGAAACAGATATCTTAGCCTTGGTGACCTATGTTTATAGACAAATGACCCCAAGAGCCAATCGTAAACATATTGGCTTTGACATGGAATCAGACCCTTATCAAATCATTATAAGTATGCTTGATGACAAGCGAATCAAACAAGTGCTTATTAACTTGATTGATAATGCTTTCAAACATACGGAGTCTAGGGGCAAAGTCGTTATAAGATGTCATGAGCGAAATTATGAGGATAATAGTGCCATTTATATAGAAGTTGAAGATACAGGTAGTGGTATAAGTCAGAAAGATTTGCCTGAAGTTTTTAAACGATTCTACCAAGGTGAAGGCGCGGCGGAAGGTGGAGGCCTTGGCCTTGCCCTTTGTAAAGAAATCATAGAACTACATGATGGATGGATTGAAATTGAAAGTGAGAAAGATGTTGGCACATTGGTACGAGTTGTGTTACCACAAGCAATGAACGAATTGTCTGGAAACATCAAAAGTGCTGGTAGTATACATCATGAAGATGATTATACCACCAAGAACGGGTTGAGAAAGATATAGGTATAGAGGATTTGGAGATTGGAAAAGGAGGAGACCAATGAGAAATGTAATGACACATTTGTTTATGATGATAATATTTATAGCATGTCTTCTCTTTAGTGGATGTGCTCAAATGCCTGTGCCTGAAAGCACCATTGGGCCTCCAAAAGTTGAAGCAGCTGTCAGTTCGGAAGATGAAGCGGTAGCGACGGGGTTTATACCCGAAGGATATGATTTATTAACCAGGGACAACAGCTCTGGTCGGTTTGCATTAACCACAGAAGATTATGATGGTGATGGCATGATGGAGATGCTGATTTTCTACGGAGAAGCACATAAAAATAAGGCGTCGGGTATGATTCTTATTGAATCAGTTGATGATGAGTGGCTTATAAAATGGGATAAGAGCATGAAGACGGCCCTTAGTTATATCATCAATGACTATCATGTCATTGACTTTCAAGGCAGTGGTACAAAGTCCATAATACTTGAGCTAGGCTATAAGGATCATGTGAAGATGATTCAAATTATTGAGTTCGCTGAGGAAGCCGACATCCTATATGTGACAGAATGTAACAACCTAGAAGTCATAGTTGAGGAAGGTGAAAATCCAGCACTTGCTATATGGATTAATGTGGTGATGGATGTTGAATATATTGAGGTTATTAGATGGAATGTCGAGGATGGTGCTTTTAGACAAGCCACCTATGATGTGCCGGATTACTATTCTAAGCTAGTGCCTTTCTATGAGAAGAACCTTTTGGATAATGGTGTAGAATCCATTTATGGTTATTACTATGCAGATATTCTTATGAAGGCAGGACGTTATGATGAAGCTTTAATGACTGTATCTGACTATCTTAAAGGAGAATCCCATTCCTTGATTTATGACATGAAAGGTAACTTCATTAAAGGGAAGTGTGCTACATGATTGGGGATGTGGCTCTTGCTAAAGAGGCATTATTATTGTCAAATGAGTTTGGACATTATTACATTGATAAACTAATGGAGAGTTTTGAGCTTTTGGCCTATATTCATCTTGAGGAAGGTGATGTGACAAGGGTACAAGAACTCACTGAGGCTATGACGTCTAAACTAGGCAAATTCATGAAATCGGACTACAAGAGAGCAATGTGGGAAAATCGTATTGAACAATTAAAGACTGTTACTATTTCGTAACTATTATTAACGCCTTGATAATCTATCAGGGCTTTTTTTTGTCTAAAATTAGGATGGACAATAGAGAACGGGGAGATGTGACAGATGTATATGACGTTTTTGATTCTAGTAACGAGGAGCATTGTTTATATTGCACTGGGTGCAGGGATTGGCTATTTATTGGCACTTGCTGCCACTTTCTTTGGAGAAGAAAAGGAGCGAATTCTAAGAGACACAATCTTACTGTTGGGTTTTGCCATGGCCATTATTCTTGGTCCATTTGCATTATTAGGGCTTTACTATGTGTATTACAACAAAGGACTACTGAGTATTTGGCATTTGCCATTTGTCTTAGTGCCGTATTTTATCACCATACCTATTTCATGGCAGAACAATCATATAGTTACCTTTGGTATAAGTATTCTGGTTACGGTTGTTTTTTGTCGTCTTGTATAGCTATGTCTTGGTAAAAGTCAACAAAGGTGATGATGTGTCAGCTTAGTGGTCTTGTCCATAGGAGGGAAAAAGCGCAAAGTCATTGAGAATATAGTGTTCTTGGTGCTTGTTGGTAGTATGGTGCAAATAGGTTATAACACCTACTTGGACTACAAAGTGTTGACATTTGTTTACAATCTGCCAGTACTTAAGGATATGTCATTGATGATACTCTCAAAAAACGTCATGATCAGTCCTGTCTACTTGATATTTGACAATGCCCTGTCGAAGTTGATGGAACTTGTCTATCTGGTGGTTGTTTTTCTGGTGTTTAAAGTGAAAGTGGCAATACTAACCCTGATGTATCTGGGTGTATGTCTAATTGTGTTACTTGGTTTATCAATGCTTGTATAGGAAGGTTGGGGAAAATGGAGAATTATAAAAAAAGAAGATAAAGAGCAAATTAAGAAGGAAGAAATGTATGTGAAAGAAGGAAAGCATGTGAAAGATGAAATGCATGTAAAAGAAGGAAAGCGTGTGAAAGATGAAATGCCTATAAAAGAAGGGGAAACGCCAAATACAAGGAAGAAGTTTGGCTTAGCAAATGTTAAGACCTTCATCATATACGGGCTTTTGCTTGGGGCAATCGTCATGGCTTTTGTAGGCTATCTACAAAATAAGTCTACAACAACAAGTCTTAAAGATGATGACACAAATGTAGTTGCTGTCAATCTTGTTGATGATCCTAATGATAGTGGTGAACAGAGCTCTGATGATTCTCAGAGTCAAAAAAATGATGAGAGTGATTCTGTGGCAAACGATAGTAATGAAAGTGGTCTAGATAATAGTGACTCAGATATTGGAGAGGCTATAGATGTCTATGCTGATGTGGACCAGAGACTAGTAGACATCATGAAAGCATCAACTATTGTTGAGACAGATAATCCTGTAGTTGGGATTGGGACAGGTCTTGATTATGACAGTGTCACTAGAGACGCGGTTGCCAACGCAGGAGGTTTAGAAAATATTATCAGTGAAGGTGACACAGTCCTTATCAAACCCAATCTCATTAAACTATCAAAACCTGGTGAGGGTATCATTACCGATTATAGAGTCGTTCAGACATTGGTTGATATAGCCACAGAACTAGGTGCAAGCCAAGTCATTATTGCTGAAGCATCCCCAAATGGCAACTTGTACAACAAATATACAAAGTATGACCAGATCATAGGTGCAGAGTTATTGGACATGAATGAACTGAACGAAGAGGATTGTTATCTTCTAATGAATGAACATAGCACAACTGGTCAGGCCATTAACATTCCTAAGATATATATGGATGCAGATGTGGTCATCACAGCTGCTAAGTTGAAGACCCATTATGAAGCCATAATAACCTTGGGACTTAAGAATGCTTTTGGTGTGCCACCGACAACATTGGTTGGGACATTTTCTGGTAAGTATACCTTGCATGCATGGGGAATTCCCAATTCTATTGTTGATTTGAATCTAATTAGAAGACCGGATTTCACCATTATTGATGGTATCGTTGGTGGTGAAGGTAATATGCCACTAAGTGGAACGGCAGTTGATTCCCAGGTTGTTATTGCAGGACGAGACATAGTTGCAGTTGACACAGTTGGCGCTGCGGCAATGGGCTTTGGTATAGATGAAGTTGAACACTTGATTCTGGCTGGAGAGACCGGGCTTGGTGTAAATGACATAGAAGCCATTGAGCTTGTTGGTGCTAGCCTTGAAGATATTGTTATCGAGTATGCACCATCTCTTTCTTACTGATGCTACTCCTTATCTATTACCGTTTCATTCAGATTTTCAGAGTACTCTTTCCTTATTTTGCCTCAGGCCTATTGATTGGTACTTTTCTCTCTATATTTTTGACCAAACAGATTGCCAGTGGAGTTAAGCGCTTTGAACATATAAAACCTGCCTGGCTGGCTTATGTGGTTGCGGCAGCCATTGGAGTGGCTTCACCCATATGTATGTTTGGAACTTTGCCTATTCTAATGAGCTTGAAAAAGCAGGGGATTAAAGAAGCAATCCTTGTGTCTTTCATGACAGGGTCTGTTCTTCTTAATCCTAACCTAATCATTCTAACCATGGCACTAGGAAGTGATGTCGCCATGTGGCGTGTAGGGATTGCGATTGTAACAGGCACTGTAGCGGGTGGCCTCGCAAGAATGTATCAAAAGAGGCGTCATATCCCAATATATAAAGATGTCCAGTTTGATTATCACAGTAAGAGCGCTATGATCGACAACCCTATTTTACGTTACCTGTATGGCCTTCATAGAACGATACTAAAAACTGTACCATATTTCTTTGTTGGCATCCTGTTAACGGTACTTATCGAGACTTATGTGCCTCTTTCAGTCTTGACCAATGTGCTTAATGTGAACAGCAGTATCAGTGTGTTACTCGCGACCATGCTGGGTGTACCTCTGTATGCATGTGGTGGTGGGACGATTCCTATACTTAGGGTTTTGATGGCGTCTGGACTTGGTCTTGGCAGTGCTTTGGCCTTTATGGTTAGTGGGCCAATGACGAAGATTAACAATATTAGTGCGGTGAAAATGGTTCTTGGAGCCAAGCATTTTGTGTATTACATAGTCTATGCCATTGGAATTTCCCTTGTGATTGGGATTATGGTGAATTTCTCCTTAGTGGTGTTCAATAGTTAAGCTGCTCAGGAATTTGGTTGAGTAATGGAGGTATGGAAGTGGAAAAAGTCGGAATTGTAAAATGTCCCTCTTATAAGAGAGAAGAAATTGACCAAAGTCTTGAAGAACTGCTTGGCTTGATAGGTGGTTTAGACCAATTTATTGAAGCTGGAGATCAAGTCTTACTTAAAGTCAACTTGCTTATGAAACGCAAGCCAGATAGGGCAACAACAACCCACCCTGACTTGGTCTATGTAATTGCAAAGAAAGTCATTGAACTGGGTGGCATTCCCTACATAGCAGATAGTCCTGGTGGCTATAACTTCTGGAATTTTAGGACCTTATGGCAGATATATGAAACGACGGGGATGCTTAATGTAGCGGATGAACTTGGGATAGCACTGAACAAATCCTGTGACATAATAGACGCGCCATATGATGAAGGCAAAATACTTAAGACGGTCAAGACCTACAAGGCAGTTTTAAACGCGGATAAGATTATTAACATCCCCAAGGTCAAAACACATATGATGACCGTCTATAGTGGTGCAGTGAAAAATCTCTTTGGTATTATACCTGGCGGATATAAGGCTGAGTACCATTTTCGCTTTGAGGATGTTCTTGATTTCTCTGACCTGCTCATTGATGTTTGTCAGTTTGCCAAACCGACCTTGACCATTATGGATAGCATTGTTGGCATGGAAGGCTATGGACCAACAGCAGGCAAGCCCAAACACATTGGACTCCTTATGGCCAGTGTTAACCCCTTCTTATTAGATGTTGTGGCAAGTCAGGTCATTGGACTTAAGCCGACCAAAGTCCCCACCATTATCAAAAGTATTGAAAGAGGTCTATACAATGGCCAAATGGATAGCTTTGAGATTGTTGGTGAGCCAATAAAAGATGTCAAAGTTAGGGACTACAAAATACCAACGGCCAAAGTATCTCTTAGTATGTATCATAGTATACTACCTACATTTGTGACTAAATGGGTGGATAAGTTAATTAAACCATACCCCAAAGTTCAAAATGAAAAGTGTATAGGTTGTGGTGTCTGTTCAAAATCCTGTCCAGCGGGCTGTATGGCTATGGTTGATATCGATGAAGCAAAAGGCCACGTCCCAGTTATAGAAAAGTCAGGGTGTATCAGATGTTTTTGCTGCCATGAGCTGTGTAATGTTCAGGCCATTGACATACATCGGTCGGGTCTTTTGAGAATGATATTGAGATAGTGAGTCACTGGAGGAGGGTATACATGAAAACTCAAATGAAATTAAAAGCCTTAGAAAATCTTCTGATCAGTTATGAGAAAGTCTTGATTGCATATTCAGGCGGTGTGGATTCGACTTTTTTAATCAGAGCAGCCAAGGAAGTCCTTGGTGATAATGCGGTGTGTGTGACAATACAATCTGAAATCTATGACGAAGATGAGATTGACGAGAGTATTAAGCTATCAAAAGAACTAGGTATACACCAGATGGTCCATCCAGTCTCTGTCATTCATGAACCCTTTATTACTCAGAATCCAGTTGAGCGTTGTTATCACTGCAAACGCGTCATGTATGGCGAGATGTTACGTATTGGAAGAGAACTTGGAATTGGCAATGTTCTAGATGGGTCCAATTATGATGATGCATCTGTGTATCTACCTGGGATGCAGGCCCTTAAGGAGCTGGATGTCAAAACACCTCTGGCAGAAGTGGGACTTAGTAAAAATGAGATTCGTAGGTTGTCCAAGCACTATGGATTAGAGACAGCACATAAACCTGCGTCATCATGTTTGGCAACACGTATTCCCTATGGAGAACGTATTACAAGGCAGAAGTTAGCTCAGGTTCAAAATGGTGAACATTATCTGAAGAACCTTGGCTTTAAGCAATACAGGGTGAGGCATCATGATGACATTGCTAGGATTGAAGTTGGTATAGAGGAACGTGGCAAAATGTTCAGCTACAAGATTATGGATATGGTCAATCAATATTTCAAATCCATTGGTTTTCGTTATGTGGCTATAGAAGCTGGAGGCTATCGGTCTGGCAACTTGAACAAATTACCAACTTTTACCAGTTCTGTAAATGACTGTAAAGTTGTGTGAAAATTAAGTGACATTTGATGCAAAAGTACCTTAAAATACATAGACAAGACAAGTGAATACCCTTATAATAGACTTTGAATGTTTGACATTTATAGTCTGTTTTTTATTGCTTTGAAAAGTCATATGAATTTAATTAATGAAATTGAAACGTTTTCATTAATGCCAAGGAAGACTTTCCATGCGAACATTTACAGAGTAAGCGAGGCGTAGCCTCTATGTTTTGGGGGTTGGGAATCTTATGACTTATGAGTTAGAGAACCGTCAAGGTGGGATCACCATTTTTTCTTGCAATTATATACTTGTCACTGATTGTCTTCTCCTGTTCCATTGTTGAAGTGACAAGGCTGAATATATCCAAAGTACAGGCTGAGCGTGCAATGTTATCTGCATCTCAGTCTGTTCTTAGTGGTTATGATTTTTATCTCAAAGATAATTTTGGCATCTTTGCTAGGTCTACGGACTATGGGGACGTCCATTACCTAAATGGTGCTACAGCGACGGATACCAAAGACCTTCTAACTCAGGATTTTGAGTATTATGTCAAATCACATCTTAACAACAACCCAGATGATATCAGACAAAGTTATGTGGATGCCACATTTTTTGATAAATCAGACCGCAGCTATTGGCAGTTGACCAAGGTCAACCTAAACCAGGTCTTTATGACTTATCCTAAGCGGTTAATTGACAAAGATGGTGGTGACATCTCTTATATCAAGGAGGATATGCTAAAGTTCATGGACCTTCGAGTGCCCATGCTATTATTGCAACCCTTACTTGAGAAGTTCGATGCTTTTGAGAAAGTGGGTAAAACAGGTCAATTCATCAAAGAAAAAAACGAAGTGGTTAGCTCAGCGGCAGAAGTTGAAGAGATGTTCCTAGACCTTTATAAATATGTTGAAGGCATAACCATTGATGAAGGCAGTGGCGCAATAAGTCTCAGTGGAGAGTCCTATGTGAAAAGGTTGACCACATCGAATCTCTCAAGCTCTGATTTATACATGGCGTCTTATGTTGAGTCTGGTAAAAGTGTGGACACTTCTGGAGCCATTGTTCAGAAGCTAGCCAATGAAAGGGTTGATATGGATAGTCATATATCAGCCTATGTTTCTAATGTAGAAAACTATGAGACTTATATTGTGGGTATCAAAGCCAATTATGATACATATGAAGAATTGGAAATTAAGATTAAGGAGTATCAGGAGAGACTTGAAAGTCATAGCAAAGATAAAGAGGATTTGAACGACACTGTTAGTGAGATTAATGAAGATATTGAAGACCTTGAAAAGGATTCTGAGAAGAATGCAGAGGCCATCGCAGGTAAGAAGCTTGTTAGAAACGAAATAGCTGAGAAACTCAGGAGCATAGAGCGAGATATAGACATGATTAGAGATAAAATGAATCCACTGCTTGCTGAGCAAAGAAGTGCTCTTGAAGCTTTGATGGTTTATCGTGATATGGCTGATAGAGCGTTTGCCGACAGTATAAACAGGATAATCCACATAGAAACATTAACCATAGGTGATGACAGTTATTTGGCCAAAAACAAGAAAGTCATTGAAGTCATTGATGCCATTAGTGCAGAGACTCAGGCACTTGGACAGCAAATAGATGGCTTTATCGCTAGTCATGAAGGTCAAAGAAGTCAATTGATTGATAGCTCTTATGTTCAGACATTGGAGGAACTTCAAACGGTTAAAGATTCCTATGTAGTAACAGACGATGACCCTAATATGAACCCATATAACAACTTGCCTTTTATGAGACTCCTAGCTGAGGAGAATGTGGGTATCTTAGAAGGACATGTTGGTATGGTGGAGGCTATGGTTAGTAATCATGATAGTGTCATTGGACAATCAATGACAACAGCTGGCTTGACCACTTCAGATATTGATGAAATTGAGTCCATCATTGGTGCCAGTACAGGTGGAAGTATATTTGGGGTAAGTCCCGCTATAAATACATTGGATGTGGATAAGTATGTCGATGAGATGAACGCCATAGGTATAAGTCTTAATAATTATAGAAGAGAGATGCTATTTGATTATAGCCAGTTTGATGGCTTTGGGTCAGATGTCCAGTCAGAGTCCCAGGGTTTGATTGACAAACTAAAAGCCATTGTCTCAGGCATTGATTTAAGTAGCATCTATGACTATGGTTCTGTCTCTACCATTGAGCTCTTAGATAATCATCCATCCATAGCTTTTGGAACGGCTGAGGTTGATGGCCTAGGTGGTGCAGATTCTGAATCTGCACCGAACCTGGATTATGAAGAAAGTGGCGGTGAAGATCAATATTTCAATGATACAGAGGCCATGAGTGGGATTACACAAGTGACCAGAGATTTCAGAGAGCTTATATTCCTTAATGAGTACGCTGTTGGTATGTTCAGCGCCTACCCAGATATGAAAGACGACGAAGCTTTGACCTTGACTGGCCAAAAGAAGAGTGAACATGCATGGAATACTGAAGTTGAGTATATATTAACAGGGAATACAGATCCAGAGAAAGCTTTGAGCGAAGTCATCTATATGATCTTTGGTATGAGGGTGGTCTGTAATATTATCCACCTAATGACCGATGCGGCTAAGCGAACAGCTATCATGAACATTGCCAATGCTGTGGCTGGTTGGTGGTCCTTTGGCCTTGCAGCTATTATTGTTGGTGTCTTGCTGACTCTGCTATGGGCCAGTGCCGAAAGTATGGTTGATATTATGATGCTCATTAACAACAAAAAGGTCCCTCTGATTAAGATGAAAAATACATGGTTCACTGCTGTGGACGGTGACAAGGAAGCCTTGATTGGCTTTGTGGCTGAGGCGGCAGAAGATGTGGCCTTGAATGCTATAGATGTCTTATCTAGTGAAGTGAGTGATACTGTGACTGAAGTGGCAGGTCTAATGAGTGATGAAGTTAAGGGCTTCTATGAGTTGACCCTTGGGGATATGTACGAAGATGGCAAGCTTGTGATGGACGCTAAAGTCCAAGAGGTTGGCAATCAGTATTACACAGCCATCGATGATTATCTCTTGGCTTGTAAAGAAGGGCGTCAATCAAGTTTTGGTGTAGGCGATTATTTTACAGTTGGTGATGATAGGGATTTACTAAGTGAAATCATCGTAAGTCTGGATACCTACTTAGGGGGTCATTTTGAACAGAGTCATCTGATTATGGCTAGGATGGAAGTGACCAAAGACTATGAGGATAGGATTGATAAGAGGCAAACAGCTATTTTAGGGGATATGGAATTGAATCTTGACAAGCAAATCCAAGAAGCGGCCACCAACATCAACACTGAGATTGAGAAGCTAAAAGAGTCTGGCAAAGAAGTGACCAAAGAGGCCATTAAGAAACAAGCGGCTATGGAGCTTGATAAGCTCAAAAATGATAGGGCGGCAGGACTGACAGGCAAAGAAGCGGAAGGAAAGAAGTCCATTGACTTAATCCCAAGACTTTCTTATAACGACTATATACGATTATTTATGCTCATTGATTACAATGGTATCGACAAAAGGGTTCATCGTATGCTGGATGTGATTGAACTAAACTTAGCCATTGCCAAGGGGAGTAAAGATAGCAATGGAGATTATGACACAAGGCTTGAAGATTATGTCATTGGTGTTAGTGCATATGGCAATTATGAGATGGAAATAGGCATGTTCCTTATGCCATTTATGAAGTATAGAGACCAAAGTGGTGATGGTATGTTCAAGTTCACGACCAGGGCGGTGAACAATTATGAGTGAGGGTCAATTTAGTAAGAAAGTAAATAGAAAGAAGGCTTATAGGAGAAATCATAAAGGTGTCATCACTATAGAAGCGGCTATTATCTTACCCCTTGTGATTATGACTGTACTTGGCATCATTTATTTCATGAAAATCATGTTCATTCAAGAGCAGATTCATGGTGCCATGACAAGGACAGCCCATGAGATGGCCAGCTATGGTGTGATGATGGAGAAGACTGAGCTGATTGGCACCCAGCAGAAGTTAATCCTTGAAGGCCCTGAAGCTGGTGCCGTGATTCAAGGTAGTATAGAGGAAATCTCCAATACAGGGACGGCCCTAACGACCAATGCTAGAGATTTAACAGATTTATCTATGGGAAGTGTAGACCTTGTCAAAGACTGGGACTTGTTTGGTGGTGAGAAAACCTTTAATGAATTTGCCTTGGAAGCTTATGAGACCATCAAGGAAATTCCAGTCATGATTGATGAGATACAAACGGGTGTTAACCAATTCGTTGAAGCGATACATGGTCTATTTACAGGTGCCTTATCAAACATTACTGGTCTTGTGTCAGCAGAACTACTTGAGTACATCAATGGTATGATTGTGTCCAAAGTGACGGAACATCAATTCTATGACTATATTTCAAAAGATCAACTGGAGACATGGGGCGTGTACACAGAGGTGGATGGGAAGTTTATTGATTTCTCAGATTCATCCTTTATGTTAGAAGATGACAATGTTATTTTGGTGGCAAGGTATAAGGTAGCCACACCACTCATTAGCGGAATTATTGAGGGCATACCCATCTATCAGTCTGTTACAGCCAGAGCTTTTACAGGGTCTTATGATTACGACTCGGTCAAACGACACTATCCAAAACAGAAGCCAGTGGAAGACGACGAAACTATTTTTTACATATCCAACCTAAAAGATGTTGATTGTTATCATGTCTATACGTGTCTTAGAAAAACTTTATATAGGGATACCGAGGCGGTTAGGGTGAGAGACTATGGTCAGACAGTTTGTTCTTACTGTGATAAACATTATGAGGTGGGTAGCGGCAACTATGTGTATTATACGAGTGATACGACGAAGCTACATTATACAAGGCAGTGTCCAAGGGTGACGTCGCCTGATATATCACCCATTACTAGAGAAGATGCAATTGACTCGGGCTATGAAGCCTGTGGAAGACATAATTGTACGGAAGATTTGTTTGGAGCGGATTAGAGCCTTATTGAGTTTGGTTGAAAATAGGCATAGATGATTGGTATTAAGTTGAGAAATATGGAGGAAGTATTATGGAATACATCATAGGAGTGGTTATAAGTGGCGCTTTAACCTACTATTTATTGAGACAAACGTGGTATAAAGGGCAAAGAAAGTGGTTGAAGTGGCTACAAGGTGGAGGCTTATGGGTCTTGTGTGGTCTGAGCTATCAATTGACACTCATAAAATTTGGATATGGGATAATGGCCCTTGTGTATTTTGGGATTACTGGTCTTGCCATTTTGTTTGCCATTATTGATCTAATGAGTCATGAAGTGCCTTCCGACCTTCTGCTTGTGAGTGTTGCCTTTGGCTTGCTTAGTTTGTTCGTTAACCCCAATGCTCTATGGTATAGCCACTTGGCAGGTTTTGTTGTGGGGATTGGGCTCATGTGGGTGATGTCAAAGATTACAAGAGGTGCAATAGGGGATGGGGACATCTATTTGCTGGCTGTTATTGCCTTATGCCTTGGGTGGCAACAAGCTTTTATCGTGTTTTTGCTTGCTTTGGTTCTGTCAGGGTTGGTTGGTATTGTGCTCTTGATTGGCAAAGTGGTTAATAAGAAAACGGTCATGCCTTTTATTCCCTTTATAGCGGTTGTGAACATTGTTTTGTTATTGGTCTAGTGGTGTGGCGTAGGTGAGGAAGCAGGGGCACTAAGATGTTATGTTGCATATGAAGGTGGTAGAAATGGAAGTAGGTGGTTGTTTGTGAAAGGAAAATCATATAGGGGCAGTATTACAGTTGAAGCGGCAATCGTTGTGCCAACGGTGGTCTTTATTCTCTATATTCTGATTACCTTTAGCCTTGACTATTACCATGAGGTGATTAATAAATCTATCAATGGCCTAAGGATAGAAGCTGTTGCTATTACTGGTGAGTACAGAACCAACGAGATAGGTTTAGAGAATTATGTGGACTTTGATGAACCAGATTATACAGACCCTAAGTGGAATGTAAGGATTGCTGATGCCTTAGATGATGCAACAGACCAGATAGCCTTTACATATGAGCTCAAAAAAAAGTATTCAGACATGGTTGATGAAATTAAGGATATTATGAGCGCTTTCTAATGCTTTATTAAGAAAAGTCTTGTAGAATGTGTTTATAAGATATGAAAAATCATATAGTTACTAATACTTTTTAAGGAGAGAAAAGATTATGAATAAAATAAAAATTCCAGGAAGTGCTGTATTTGGACTATTTCTAATTGTTGCAGGTGTGTTATCACTTCTAAGTAGCCTAGGCTATGTTGATGGATCGGATTTGTTTACAACGTTCTGGCCAATTATTATCATTTTGTTTGGTGTTAAAGCCATTATTGATTATAGGTCCAATACATTCTTTGGATTGGTATTGACCCTTATCGGTGTCATGATACTATTTGACAATATGGATTATGTATTCCTTGGCGGACTTGAATTCTCAGAGATGATTATCCCTATGATTGTCATACTTATTGGACTTAACTTCATTTTGCCAAAGGCCAAACAAGAGGAAAAAGAAGTGGAAGTTAGAGTGGCGCCAGTTACACCGCCAGCACCTCCGACTCCACCAACGCCTCCAACACCTCCAACACCACCAGTACCACCTACACCTCAAGCGACAGTGCCTGACATGCCAGAGATGCCAGTCGTTGAACCAGTAGACAATTTAGCTGAAGGAGCTGCAAAGAATGAAGCGGCTGAAAGTGAAGATAAAAGTGAAGTAGAGACTGTAGAAGAGCAAGACGTTACAGTTGAATAGTAAAGACACCTAGAATAAAACTATACTCCCTCATAATAGTTTTTGTAATTGACATCTCTTAATTGAGGTGTCTTTTTCTTTTCTTAAAATTGTATTAAGGTGGATGATAAGAATAAAAAATAGGCGTATACTATAGGTAGGATAATGAATCCTGGAAAGGAGATACTTGTATGGATTTTAGTACGATAGATATTAGTGGTGGCTATGAAAGATTGTTAGAATTGATTGAACAATTTGCTCAGTATGGTCCATTTGCAGGTATTCTTCTAACCATGATTGAGGCTTTTTTTCCTCCATTACCTTTGGTGGTCTTTGTTACCATTAATATTTTTGCTTATGGTTTTTGGCCTGGCTACATCTATTCTTTTATTGGTACATTCACTGGGTCTTGGCTTATGTTCATGATTATTCGACGATTTGGCAAAAGTCACTTTGCCAATCTGATTCACAAGAATAGGCGGTTTGAGAATATTCTCCACTGGATTAAAGGAAAGGGTTTTATGCCCATATTCATATTACTAACCTTTCCCTTTACACCTTCAATCGTCGTCTGTGGCCTCTCAGGCCTTGCTGACGTCCGTTCAGAGGAGTATGCCATAGCTTTGTTCTTAGGCAAGCTAGTCATGGTATTTTCCCTTAGTTTCATCGGTTATAACGTTCAATCCTTTGTGACTCAACCCATCAAATCCATCCTCTTCATTCTAGCAACATTGAGTATTTCTTTCATCGGAAAAAGATTTGTCATATGGTATGAAAAAAAGGTGGAAAACCACCGATTGAAAAAGTCTTAAAAAAAATCCATAAAATACTATTGACTTACGATGTTCTGGATGATATAATCGTCTTCGTTGCTTAGGAAATATGGCAACACCACAGGGCGTCAAAAACCCTATGTTGTAGGTAGTATAGGGGTATAGTTCAGTTGGTAGAACGTCGGTCTCCAAAACCGGATGTCGTGGGTTCAAGTCCTACTGCCCCTGTTGTTTTTACCAGAGTGAAAATAACTGGCAAAAACACACGAGTGAAGTTCTCATTACAATGAGAATTCACAGTGCAAGCATTTGTATATATTTATTAACCTTCCCATTGCCTAGGTGATTTTCTGACATGAGAAAATAACCAAGCAACCTATTAGAAACGTGCCTAGGTGATTTTCTCAATAGAGAAATTAACCATGCTACGTAGATAATAAATTTACATGGTAAATTTATTTCCCAGGGCGCATAGCTCAGCTGGGAGAGCACCTGCCTTACAAGCAGGGGGTCACAGGTTCGAGCCCTGTTGCGCCCACTGAATCATACTTAGTATTGATTCTAACAATTATATATGGCGATGTAGCTCAGCTGGCTAGAGCATTCGGTTCATACCCGGAGTGTCGCTGGTTCGACTCCAGTCATCGCTACTATACCTAAGGCAGCACATTCTTTTATTGGATGTGTTGTTTTTTGTTGTACTGTGCTATACTTACTAAGGTGTAAAGTGTGGTGCTGATGCACTATAACAAAATAGAAAAGGATTGGTTAAAGAATATGTCAACTAGCATTTTGTATTTTTCAAGAACAAAGGAAACAAAGAAAATGGCTGAGAAATTAGCTGGAGAAATTGGGGCAACAGCTTACGAGATTACAGATAACAAGAATTGGGATGGCGGATTAGGCCTCATTAAGGGACTTTTCTACGCTGCAGCAAACAAAAAAGTTGAAGTGTCATATGACAAGGCAGCTGACGAAGCTGAAACACTTATTGTAATGTCTCCACTATGGTTAGCGGGGCCTTCAGTGGCAGTTAAGAATTATCTTGATGCAAAAACACATTCAAACGTTCATTTTGTATTAGCAAACCACTCGAGTCCAATTGATAAGCCGCTTGCCAAATTTGCATCAAAATACGATGGTATCAAAAAGTTCTATGGAATTACCCATAAGCTCGAAAACAGTGAAGAAGTTCTAGCTCAAGTGAAAGCTGATTTGGCTTAATTAGCATTTAGGATAATTAGTAGGTAATAGGGTGCATTTTTCTTGTTTAATTCCAGGCAAAAAGATATAATAGCAATAATGTTATATTTGAATATAAGGGATTATAACAATGAAGGGGCATTATATGACGCTATTGATTCTTGAAGATAGTGTAGACATTAGGGATACTATCAAGGAAACAGTACAACTGAAGGGTAATTTCAATCAGATCTACACCGCAACAACAATTGAAGAAGCAACGACAATTAGTGAAGAGGAAGATGTCACTATTTTTATTGTGGACATAAAGCTTCCTGATGGTTCAGGATATGACTTTATTAAGCATATACGTAGTATTGACCAGTACAAATATGCTTGGGTAGTTATTATCACGGGTCAAGAGGAAAGTGTTGATGATGTACTTGACGCCGTTAATACGAGAAAGTGTCAGAGGTATATTAAAAAACCATTCACTATGGCATACTTACTTGAGATTCTAGCAGAGCTTCAAAAGACCAAAGTGGTTGAAAGTCCTAATGCTGGAAAGCTTAAGATTAAACGTAAGTCTATTGATTATTTTTTTGATTATGAGGACATCATTTATATAGAGACAGTTGATAAAACTGCTTATCTCTACACCAAGAATAAGAAACATCCAATAGGTAGGATTGCTCTTAATGAACTTGAGTCAAGGTTGCCAAGTGTTATGTTCATGCGGATTCATAGAAGTTTCATCATCAATAAGTCTCACATAGATTTTGTGTCACGAACCAATAATCTGTGTCAGATTAAGATTAAGAACTATGAGAATATGATTCCAGTAGGTAGAACTTATAAGGATGTGTACAATTTAATTTAGAAATAGCAATTCTAGGCACTCTTAATAGAGTGCCTATTGTTTTGCGGTTTTGTATTTCTTGACTTATGGAATTTATAAGTCTAAAATGAGTTCATATATTGTGAGATTAAAGTGAGGTGTAAGAGTGAAATTTGATAGATACGGTAGATATGTACCACTCCTATTTGTTGGTGTGATGGTAATTGTTATATTCTTCTTTTCGAATATGGGTGGAGGTAGTTCTAAAGGGCTCTCGGAGTTTGTGGCTAAAAAGCTATTCTTTGGAATTCTAAAACTTGATAAAGATGTTATAAATCCAGAAGCTTTTCATGGCCTGGTGCGTAAGGTTGCTCACCTCGTCTTGTATTTTGGACTTGGAAGTATTACATACTTTGCAATAGCAAACTATACGGGAGAAATCGAAAAGAGCTTCTCAAAAGCCATTGCTATGGTTGCTGTGGTTTCTATTTCAGATGAATTTAATCAAATGATGATCAGTGGTAGAACTAGCCGTTTGCAAGATATCGGTACAGATATGTTTGGCGCTTTGGTAGGAATGACCTTAATTATGATTGTCTTATTAATTCGTGATGTTAAATCGAATTCACAAAAAAACGCTTGTCATAAAAAAACACTGAAAAAAGACGATGTAAATGATGCTTTAGGTAATATGTCTTAATTGTTTGTTCTATTGTGTACAATTCATGTCCTAAATGTAAATGGACCGAAACATTATGTCGGTGGATAATGATGTTGATTATCATTATTATTTGATGATTTTTTGTGAAGATATTATAGACTTTTAACCATATGTGCCAACCACGTTGACACTCCATATTCCGAGTGATAAAATTGTTATTAGAAACTGGTGATTTGAGGGACTTAGAAATCACTAAATGATGAGTCATATAGCTTAGAAAAAACAAAGACATACTAGGCACTATAGACTACAATAACAAACACAAGTGCTTATGACCTTTATGTCATGAGCTTTTTTATTAAAATAATAATTATAGGGTACTAACGAATCGACAGAATACAATCACATATATAAAGAACTCAGTAGAAATGGAAGAGGTAACAAAGATATTGAGGTGATGAAATGATTCGATGGAGAAAGAGAATCAGGCGGCTAACTTATGCGTTGACAGATGTACTATGTGTATTTGTAAGTTACGTTGCAGTGATGCAATTTTTTTTCTATAGCTTATCCCGATAAAGTTGACTTTACTTTTCTGGAGGCCATAGGATTCATATCGATGGTAGCGGCTTTTCATATTTTGTCCTACATGATATTTTCGATATATGAATCAACAATTGAGAATTATGGAAGATTGACACCAAAGCTTGCATCAGAGATGGGTTTTGCCTTTGCAATAGTAGCTTTATTTATGGGGGGCAACCTTGTTTTATATGCATGCTTCGATATCAAGGCTATTTCTTGCTCACTTTATGATTTTATTCTATGTACTCATTATGTGTAATAGAATTGTTCTAAAACGAGTATCCTTTAAGAACATGGAAAAAAGTCTATCGGTAAGAAATATTTTGGTTGTAGGTCAATCAACAAAAGGCTTGCAGTACATTCGAGAAATAGAAAAAACATAGTTATTTGAACTTAAGAATTGCTGGGTATATTCATATTAAAGTGCCTGAGACTT
>JDSF01000160.1_pt1 | contig 47948 bp, 63 predicted proteins | sample 199441 | NCBI WGS metagenome assembly JDSF01 (sample SAMN02592751, study PRJNA231836) | bioreactor metagenome | isolation source: continuous culture bioreactor denitrification-DNRA | place: Germany: Bremen
TAATAATTGCTTCTGCTGCCCTTTCTAGATCTTTTACATGTAGTATTTCAATGGTTTCCCTAAGGGACTGAATGCTGTTGTTGGTCATTTTATTCATAATAGCCTCTACGGATTCATTAGGTTCTATATCACGATAACCTTCTTCCGTAGATGCTTTTTGTAAATCTCCTGATATACGTATTTTCAATTCTGAAAATCCTTTTAAGCCCAATGACTTACATAACCTAATAACTGCTGCACTACTTGTGTCACTATTTTTAGCCAATTCACTTACTGTAGAGTAGATTGCACTTTCTGGATTTTTTAAGTATATAATGTGCAATTTTTTTTTCAGATTGTGGTAATTTTGATAACATTTCTTTTAACATAATCAAACCACCGGTTGTAGGTGATGCCATCTTCTCTCACATCCTTTTATCATGACATATTCGTCCTAATCCATAGAACTATATGTTTTTTTCATAACGGGCAGCTTGCCAGATACGTCTTCCATTCCAAATATGGCCTTAGCTGCAAGCTCTAGTCCAATTGTTGTCCACTCATAGGTGGCTATAAAAGCATTGACTTTTGGCATGTACGCTAAGTGATAGGGATTTCGCATAGCCATAACGATGACTTGTTTACCCAACTCACTCATATCACGGATTAATTCTAATAGAACGGAATCTGGTTTAACATTAAATGTACCAAATATTACCTTATCAAATTTTTTCCGATTCTTGCAACACTTTGATCACTTCTTCTCTAGATGGATCTTGACCAATGGCCATTACATGGAATTCTGGTATGATACGTCCTATGACATGTCTCAGGGAATGGGATGCAAATTGTTTATCTTCCACACCTGTTATATGATTATTTGACCCATCAATAAATAGGATTTTCTTGCTATCATTTCTTGATAAAGGTAACACGCCATCATTTTTACAGATGGTAATGCCCTCTCTGAAAACTTTTTTCTGCTAGGGCTTGATGTTCTTCGCAACCAACTACTGCATCTAACTGACGGTTATTTTCTATGTGATCCCAGTCAAGATATTTTTCTTTTAATTGTTGTACTCTCATATAAGATGTTTCTATTTTCTCAAGTTGTATATCTCCTGCTTCCACCTGTTCAACAAGCTTCTTAATAGCTTTCTCTTGAAGGATATGGGTATGGGATATCATGATAATATCCACACCTGCCTTAATAGCTCTTGTAGCACCTTCAACCGTTCCATATGTGTCAGCAATAGCATTCATTTCCATACAATCCGTAGTCACCACCCCTTGGAACCCCAATTGGTCTCTAAGAAGACCTGTCATGACTTCTGTTGCTAGGGTTGCTGGTTTTTCTTCCTTAACAAGAGCTGGAAAAAAAACATGAGCTGACATGACTGTATCTGCTCCAGCTTTCATACATGCTCGAAAAGGTTTTAACTCCACTGCTTCTAATCTTTCCATGTGATGTGGAATAACCGGTAGCTTAAGATGAGAATCAGAATCTGTATCACCATGTCCTGGGAAATGTTTTAAGGTCGTGATAACGCCTGCTTGGTGCATCCCTCTAATATTCTCTATGGCATATGCAGAAACCAAGTCCGTATCTTCACCAAATGAACGTACACCAATAACAGGATTACCTGGATTATTATTAATATCAACAACAGGAGCTAGATTCCAGTTAATCCCTAAAGCTTTTAACTCTTTCCCTGTTGCTAATCCAATGTCATAAGCATTCTTACTATTCCCCGTAGCTCCTATAAGCATAGAACCCGGAAAGTAAGTCGTACCTTCTCCTAAACGTCTTACAATGCCATTTTCCTGATCTACACAGATGAGGAGAGGTCGTTCATGACCTGCTTCCTTAGCAATTTGCTGTAATGCATTGGTCAAAGCAAGAACCTCTTGAGCCGTTCCTATGTTACGACTAAAGAGAATAATTCCCCCTACATGATAATTCCTTATTAATCGAACGATTTCTTCTGATGGTGTTTTATCTGCGAAACCACAGACCATTAATTGTCCAACTTTTTTCGTTAACATGGCTGTTTGCATTATTCTTTCACCCCTCCTAATGTAAGTCCTTTGATCATAAACTTTTGAAAAATCATAAACATGATAATCATAGGCACAGCAGCTACTGTAGCACCAGACATAATAAGCTTAAAGTTAGCTAAGTTAGCGTCTTGTAATGTTTTAAGACCTGCTGGTAATGTAAATAATTTTGCGTTGTTAATCACAATGACTGGCCACAAGAAAGAGTTCCACATTAGAATAAATGTAAAGATTCCAAGTACCGCCATTGCTGGCTTTGTTAAAGGAACAACCACGCGCCAAAATATCTTCCATTCTGATCCCCCCCCGTCAATCTTTGTGGCTTCAATGAGCTCATTAGGAAAAGATATAAGGAACTGACGCATCTGGAATACACCAAATGCCATAGCAAGCTTAGGTACAATGATTGCCCAATGGGTATCGAATAAGTTTAATTTCTGAACCATAATAAAAGTAGGTACTAAGGTTACTTGTTCAGGCACCATCATGGTACCGATGAACATCCAGAAGAACAACATACGTCCTGGAAATCGTTTCTTAGCTAAGGAGTAACCTGCCATGGTATCAAAGATAACAATACAGACCGTTACCAGTAAACTGGTATAGAAACTATTAAATAACCAACGTAATATATTGGTTCGTGTAAATAAGCTTACAAAACTTTCAAAGGTCTTATCTACAATTTCTTTCATTTTATCTTTATGGTAGATAACTTTTTCTGTGTCTCCCACCTTACTTGCTTCTTTTTTTCTTTTGCCATTGTGAGACGTATTCTGTAATACCTACAGGATAGAGCTTGGGTGGTGTTGATTCTACATATGAGATTGGTTTGTCCATTTCTTCATTTTGGTAGCTTGGTAACTGAAGGGCTGTACTAAATACCCAATAGAGAGGCATCAGTGATGTAATGCCCATTACCAGCAGTATCAAATGAATAATGACTTTACCTATTTTTTTTCCGTTTCTTTCTTGTCCTTTTTTTCATGGGGCACCTCCTAGTCTTCTTTCCCTAATACCTTAAATTGGACGATAGCAAATAACATGATAATCATCGATAGAACCACGGATTGGGCTGAAGCAAGACCGAAGTTAAAATCTCTGAAGGCAGTCTTGTAAATAACATGCACAATGGTTTCTGTGGCAAATCCAGGACCACCTTTTGTCATCATAACAATCTGTGTAAATACTTGGAAAGATCCAATGGTACTCAGGATAAGTAGATAAAGAATCGTAGGCTTAAGTAAAGGTATCGTAATGCTAAGCCATCTTCTAACAGCACCTGCCCCGTCTATCTTAGCCGCTTCATAGATAGCAGTGTTAATGTTATTCATGGCAGCTAGGAAGATAATAATCCCTGACCCTGGTGGAATAAGGATTTTCATAATCATAAGCGCTGGTAGCGCTGTGGACGATTGGTTTAGCCAATCAATTGCTGGTATACCAAAGATGCCTAGGAAATGATTGAATAGACCAAATTTATAGTTATACATCCATCGCCAAATCATCGCAATGATAACCATGGATGTCACTGTTGGCAAGTAGAATACCGCACTAAAGAAGTTCTGTGATGCCTTTTTTTAGTGGGTGTATAAGTGCTGCAATTATAAGTGCAATCAGTACAAATGCGGGTACCGTTACGATTGTGTAAAGAAATGTATTCCTTAGTGATACCAAAAACATCTTGCTATTAAATACGGATAAATAATTTTTCAATCCTACCCAATTCACTTCAAATACACCATAATTTTGAAATGAGAGTACGATAGACCAACATATTGGAATCAATAAAAAACACAACAAAAAAAGATGAATTTAGGAGCTAGAAATAAATATGCTACTTTATTCTTTTTTAATTTCTGTCATGGTATCTTTTAGTCTCTGCGAGAATTTCTTTTTATGGATTGAATGAGAATGTGTAGCTCCATTCATTGTGATACCTCCTCTTTCTTATACATCTTCCAATTAGAATCATAAAATCTCGCTTCCGCCATGACTGACAGAAGCGAGCATGTAAGATCTAATCTAATATCTATTATTCACTAAGAATGGCTTCTACAGAAGATCTTGCAGCTTTTAATGCCTCTTCTGCTGACTTCTCACCGTTACCCGCTAATTGTAATTCTCTTTGAATGGCTTCATCAATTCTTGCCCATGCTGGATGTGCTGGAACCATGACAGCATTTTCTGTAAGTTTCTGTGCAGCTGTCATGACTGGATTATCTGCATATGGCTTAAGTGCTACTGTTGATATTCTAACTGGGAATACGCCGTAATTCTGTGCCATGACTAATTGCTCATCCGTACTTGATAAATATTTCATAAGTTCAGCTGTCATACGTTTTTTTATCATCATCTTTTTGTTTGAACATAACCCATCCACCAACACCACTGATTGTTACTGGCTTGCCCATATCACCTGTTGGGTATTCAGCTACCATTAAGTTTGTTTTCCACTTCTCACCCTGTGCAGCTGCGATAGCCCATGTTGACCATGGCTCAACTGCAACTGTTCTTTGCTCTGCGCTGGCCCATGCTTTCCATGTCCCACCAACATCACCACTACCCATTTCTTGTGGTGTTACTTTGTGCTTGAACTTAAGGTCTAATAACTTTTGGAAACCACTAATGGCTTGCTCTGAATCAAATGTATATTCTGTATAATCGTTGTTAAGTGGGTATGCTCCATCCATTAAGATAAATGGCCATGACTCATAATACCCTTGTAAGATATATGTAGAGAAACCTGATACACCATCACCTGTTAAAGCTTTCATTTTTTCCACGAATTCTTCATAGGTCCACTTTCCGTCTTTTGGAGGCTCCACACCTTTTGCTTCGAATATATCTAAGTTAAGTAACATAGCTTGTACACTCATAGAGTTTGGAATACCGTATAAAGTACCGTCTACTTTGTAAGCGTTTAGGGCATTTTGATAGAAATCTTTTATTTCTTCATCTGAAAAGAATGCATCTAATGGCTCGATAACTTTTTGATTAACTAAGTTATGATCAACTGCTCCTTTACTAATATCTACTGCTGTTACATCTGGCCATGCACGTCCTGCTACAGCAACGTTAAGTTTATCGCCCATTTCAGCCCATGGTACTTTTACGATTTCAACTTCAACACCTGAATAAGTAGCTTCGAATTCTGCTTTCTTCGCTTCTAACCAATGATATTGATTTTCTTCTTCGTCTGACCAACGAGGACCATCCCAAACTGTGATTTTACCTGTCCACTTTTTCCATGATTCGTCTTCTGTTGCATTGTCTTTGTTGTTATCATTTTCTTTGCTGTTACCAGAATTGGTTGTATCAGCTGGTTTTTTGTTTTTTCATCCTTTGCCTTTTTACTACATGCACCTAACATAGAAACAGCTAACATGAGAACAAGTATTAACGCTATCTTTTTTTTTCATGACTAAAACCCTCCTTGTTTTTTAAAGCAAAATAGTTATGATACCTTTATACCTTGAACCAAATTATTCTTTTAGTTCAATAAATGGCTTGATTTATAATATATAATCAAATGATGAAACAATTGATATCTTAAAGAATCATAACTGATAAACTCCAATACCATCAATGGTCCATCTAATAGCGCTAAGTGCCAATACGCCTTTTTGATTATTATTAACATGTTCATAAGATCTATATTTTTTAACTACTTTTCGTACTTAAGCCAAATGGTTAAGAATTAGACTATAAAGTTCTTTTCTTACTGGTTGGATATTCTTCACTTCATTCTGATGTAATCTGCTGGTTAGTAAAATTATAAACAGTTCTTCTTCTGGTACAATCCATAAAGAAGTTCCTGTAAACCCAGTATGACCAAACCCTTTTAGCTGCTCATCAATCACCCAACCAAGACCTCGACCTTCAGGTCCTTTAGATGTATAATTCTTGTATGATTGTTTCACCATATTCTCAGATAGATAGTGACTACCAAGATAAACTCTGGCAAGTTTGGCAATATCACCAATGTTTGAAAATAACCCTGCATGACCTGAAACACCTTTTAAATAGTAATAAGCATTACCATCATTTACTTGCCCTTTAATCACTTCTTCTCGCCATCCATCATAGTATAATTTATAATCCCTGACCATTTTTTCTTTCGATATGATTACCATATTCTGTTGGGACAATAAGATCCATAAGGTGATGACTAGGATTATATTGTAACGTCTCCATATGTAATGGCTTAACGAGTTTGTTTTGAACGACTTGGTCTAATGATTTTTGTTCTATCTTCTCTATAATCTTTCCTAGCAAGATAAAGTTCAAATCACTGTACTCCGTTTTTTCATCAGGAATGATTGTCAGTGGTTTTAGAATATCCAAAACATCTTCTATAAAATCATTCTGACTTGCTTTCTTAGCATAGAATGGATACCAAGCTGGTAACCCAGATGTGTGGGTTAACAAATGCCTTAAAGTCATCTTATCTGTCACCTTATCGAATGTTTGGAAATACTGAGTAACCTTAGTATCTAAAGAACATTTACCTTCTTCGATTAATTTTAATAAGATGGTGCTGGTGACTACCTTCGTTAGAGAAGCTAAATCATAAAGCATATCTTTCTGCAAAGGCATATGAACTGGCTTTAAGCTAGATTTTCCAAATACCTGATGGTATATAAGGTTGTCTTTTCTTTCAACATAGACTTCTGCACCTATAAAAAAAAGGATTCCTCTATTTTATTATGTATAAATAGATCAATGACCTCTAACATGGGTTAGCTCCTTTATTCTTTCCATATTCAATGGCTTTTCTAACAGAACCTTCTGCTTGTTCAATACAACTTTTTGCTTGCTCAAAATCCACACTTGATTCAATCATCACAATAGCTGGCTTAACCTCCCAGTTTGTTTTTTGAAGGGTACTATGTGCTTCCTCATAAGACACGTCAGTGATTTGCATAATGATATTTCTAGCGCGTTCCATTAACTTTTCATTACTTGCATTTAAGTCAACCATCAAATTCTGATAAACCTTGCCCAGTTTAATCATGGTGGTCGTTGTCAGCATGTTAAGAATCATCTTATGAGCTGTTGCTGATTTCAATCTTGTTGAGCCTGTTAATATCTCTGGACCTACAACCACTTCCATTCGATGGTCTGCCACCTTACTAATTTCGGCATTCTTATTACATGATAATGCAATTGTTTTTGCACCAATAGACCTTGCATATTTCAGTGAACCGATGACATAAGGTGTACGTCCACTAGCAGCAATACCAACGACAACGTCCTCTTTGCAAAAATCAGCAGTTTTTAAATCGGTTGCTCCTTGTACTTCATTATCCTCTGCACCTTCTACAGCAAGGAACATAGCCCCTTTGCCTCCAGCTATGATACCATGTACAAGTTCAGGTGGTGTTCGAAAAGTTGGGGGACACTCCGATGCATCCAATACACCTAATCGACCACTGGTACCTGCCCCTACGTAAAATAATCGGCCACCTTTTTTAAGGGCTTCATAGATACAATCGATAGATGTCGTTATATCTGGCAGAATCTTTTCAACTGCTAGAGCTACTGTTTTATCTTCTTCATTCATTAAACCTACAATTTCTTTTGTTGTTAACTGATCAATAATTTTTGTTTTATCATTTACTTGCTCTGTTGTTAGCATTGATAAGTCCATAAAGTGTACCACCTTCTAAAAAAAATGAAATATTATTTTATACACATTATACACCATTTAAAATTTAGTTTCAATATTTTATTTTATAATTTACACAAAAAAATATGAAATAAAATGTCATATTTTATTTTATATACAAGCCTCACTCCTTATTTTCCCAACACAAAAGCTACCCCAGTTAATAAACTAGAATAGCCTTTATTTTTTTTCATATTTTGTGACATGACTGTGTTTGCTTGCAAGGACAAAGTCACAACAAAAGTGGAAAAATTTATTTTCACACTTACATCAAGCGTATGTTGCGATTGATGTAAGTGCCTCTTCTAATAATCTCTATAACTTAATAGTCCCCTTGAAGATTCTTAGCTAACTGTACCATCTTAATGAATTCTGAACGATAACCTTCAATGTCATCACCTTTTGTTGCTTTAGCTCGCTTAATCACTTCATCATAACTAGCATCACCTTTATATTCTGAATCTCTAAGGAGTAATCCAAATTCTACTACTGAGCTAGCAAAGTAGAATTCTTTACTAGGCTCAAAAAATTTAGGATCCTCTACTGGAATTTCTATCAATTTACTGACATGTCCATCTGGCTCTTTGTAACGGACTTTTATGGTCATCCATTCATCACTGGGCTTAACTCTTGTTGTTTGATATTTTAAATCAGAGCCTGGTATTTCCTCATCTGAGTCTGCTGGTATCAATTCATAAAAGGCTGTTACAACATGGCCTGCTCCTACCTCACCTGCATCTTTGGTATCATCTTCAAAATCTTCATCGTTTAACAAACGATTCTCATAACCTAATAAACGATAGCCTTTTACCTTACCTGGGTTAAACTCCAACTGATATTTTACATCTTTTGCAACTGTATAAAGTGTAGAACCAATCTGATCTACCAGACTTTTTAGCTTCTAAAATCGTGTCAATATACGCATAATTACCGTTACCTTTATCAGCTAACAGTTCTGCTGTCCGGTCATCAAGATTTCCTGTTCCAAAACCAAGTACGCTTAGGAATATACCACTTTTCCGATTCTCCTCAATGAGTTTTGTTAACTCTTTTTCACTAGAGGGACCTACATTAAAATCGCCATCTGTTGCTAAGATAATACGGTTATTACCATCATCTACAAAATTCTCTTTTGCAATTTTATAAGCTAGATTGATACCTTCTCCACCAGCTGTAGAACCACCTGCATCTAATTCTTCAATAGCGTCAAGTATCTCATCTTTACGATGTCCGTGGGTAGCATCCAGTACGACACCAGCTGCTCCAGCATATACCACTATGGATACTTTGTCTTCCTCATCCAATTGGTTCACTAAGAGTTTGAAGGATGACTTTAAAAGGGGTAATTTATCTGGTTCGTTCATAGACCCTGATACATCCATCAAAAAAAACAAGATTATTAGCTGGCTTCTTATCTGTATTAAAATCTTTTGCCTTTAGAGTTACCATGGCCAAGGAATGCTTCTCATTCCAAGGGCAATCTGCAATCTGACTGCTTATTGCAAAGGGTTCTCTACTTTTTGGTCCTTTATAGTTATATGGAAAATAATTAACCATTTCTTCAATTCTAACTGCATCTCTTGGGGCAATTGCCCATCCATTAGAAATCGACGTATATTACTGTAAGATGCTGTATCCACATCAATGGAAAAAGTTGATAATGGATTTTGTAATACAGATTGGTACATATTTTCTTGTATAGGTGCATAAGCTTCTGTATTATCCTCTGGATGTGCAGGAAGGATACACGCATCATCTGTTTTAATGCTAAATTTACCTTCTTCAAGAGAGTCTCCATTCACATCTCTATTAAATGTAATACTAACTTCACTATCACTTTGTACCGTTGAAACTTCTGGCTTACCTTTAGTCGCTTCTTTATTATTATTTAGTTTATTATTATTTAGTTTAGTACTCTTTTGTTTAGCACCGTCCTGTTTCTGGTCACTTGTTTTTTGTACTATAATTTTTACTCGAACCAGCATCTTTTTCTGCACCTTCACTTGTTGACATGTCGTTTCCTTCATAAGCCGATTTTTTTTGACTACATGCTGACAAAACCATTATCATTATCATAATAATTACTATCAATTTTTTCATAAAAACCACCCCTTTAATTATTTATATAGAGTCCATAAAAAATAGTCACAGACTTATGCCTCATATTTATGAGACGATATAAATAGAAAAAAGTTCCATGTTTATGATTATTTTCTTATTTTAATCAATAATCGCTATCATAACCTAATAAGGGTTAACTATTCACTTTACTTAAATTCATCATATCTGGCAACAAATTCCTCAATACAACATTTTATCGTATAACTTAGATTCTCAGGGATTTTATCAATAGCGAAAAAGCGAGCATCACGACCTTCTGTTAGGTCTACAGTAATCTCTCCACTATAATCTTTACACACATATGTAGCCGTTACATTGTAAACTTCATTTCCATCGGGGTACTTGTAATATAGTTCATCACCAGAGTAAACATTTAGTAACTTTAACTCACCACAATTCAAATCGACTTCTTCCTTCACTTCACGCCTTGCCGTATCTTCAAGTCTTTCTCCGATTTCCATACCACCACCAGGTAACCCCCCACCAATCTCTATCGACTCTATGATGAAGTAATATTTCTCCTTGTTCATTCATTATAATTGCATTAGAACCGCATAAAATTATGGGGCGTGTCCCAATAAATTTTCTTAAGCCCCCTACATAATCTGCCATGTTTATTTCTCCTTTGTATTTATCTATTTTAGCTACTATTTGATTTTTTAATTATTCATGTATTCGTAGATATTTAATACTAGACTATCAATAACATTGATATTGAGATGGTACTGCATATAATTGCCATCTCTTACTTTGCTGACAATACCTGCCACAAATAATATTTTTAGATGTTTGGAAACACACGCCTCTGTTAGGTTTAACCTATCTGCCAACTTTTGTGTAGACATAGATTGACTATAGAGATATTTAATGATTTTCATCCTTGTATCATCTGCAACACCCTTCAGAATATTAAGGGTATCCTCTGGTAGCTTATGGCGATCATAGGCTGTAATATATGCAGGTATAATCAATTTAATGGTACTGCAATGATCGTATAAGCCAATTAAAAGATGTGGAATATGATAACTATCTATTGTCAATATAACTTCTTGTGTCTCATTTTTTTTATATACCTCAAAAAGCTTGTATTTATGAAAATTCACCTTGGTATCCGTCACTTCAATTCTTGGATGTAAGGAATGTATATAGTCGTAAATAGAACCTTTTTGACACCTTTCGTATTCTCGCTTTAATTTTCTGATTAATAGAGGTTCTGAGAAACGAATATCATTCACGAAATACATGGTATAATAGATTCTAAGAAAATAACAAATGCCTTTTGAAAGCCCTTTGGATCTCTAAGTGGCTCGATACATCTGTTAGGTATGCTATCATGGAAATATTGATTCCTAACTGCATTAAGTATACTCTCCTTACTTAACGCATTCTCAAAAAATATTTGCATGATAAATGTCTCTTCAGGCAATTGTTCAATGAAAGAGATGCCCTCAGTTATACTCATATCCCACAATTCTCTATTTTCTAAAAATCCCAGTGCGTCAATAAAACCATTAAGTGCACCTTTAAACCGTTCTAATTCATCCCTCATCTCCATAGATAACCTATCTAACATACTGTAAGCCCACTCTTCTCTCGATATATGATGCTTGGGATTACATAATACATGTAGGCTACCAATCAACTCATGATAAGGTGAATATAGAAAATGCACTTGTATATTTTCTTCTTCATCCATATAAGATAGATGCATATGATTGCCTCCTACTGCTTCAATATTGTTTGTAATACAGGATCAATACCGTGTATAAAATCATCAAAGGTATACGTAATCTCTATATCAGGGTAAATAGAATCTGTATCTTTGTCGCTATATCTAAAATACTTGGTTGAATAAGTCACATCATAGCCTGAATATGGTAATGTGAATTTTTTCACCTCTCCATAATGATTAGGTCTACCACCTGATGGCTTACCAATTAAAATAGCCTCTGTATGTTTCTGTAAGGTCAGAGCATTTAAGATAGCTGATGAAAATGTTCTTTTGCCGATAACGACATATAATTTGCCTTGCTGATTAATACACTCATTCTTAGCAAGTGCTTTTATTAATGGTTCTATTAACATTGAATTACCACCACTGTTATGGCGCATATCAAAGATAAATTTCTCTACTTCATTTTCATGGACAAACTTTAATAATCGCTCAATAAAATCATCCATAGGATTATCATCATTGGAAAAACATTGATTGTACTGAAAATAGATGATTTTCTCTTTTGGTAAATACTCAAACCAATAAGGTGCTCTTGTATTCTTTACATAAAACATATTACTAATATCTTTATATTGCATACCTATAGATGTCCATTTGAGCTTATTAAGGTCCATGGTACTTTCTATGGTAACCGTTTTTTCTTGACCTTCTATGGTTTCAAAAATCATATCCGCTTGATTAATATCGTTGATAATACCATAGGCTTTCAGGCATTCCGCTATAAACAAGTTATTGGTAGCATTACTCATACGTTGTATGTCATTATCTCTTGAAACCATATCACTTAAAGTCATAATAATGTCATCTACAGGTAGATTCCCTATCTGTTTTATCCTTGTACCAATTAAATCAGCATAGGCTTCTGGTGCATTAATAATATATATCCCCTCTTCAAATGTCATGACTTTAAAAGGAAATAAGTGAATGGGCATATTAGCATAGACAGCTGTATGACCATCTTCAATCTTTGCTACCAAACTTTTTAATCCGATTATTTTTTCCATCTCCGTTAATTGGGGTAATGCTTTAATGAGTTTTTCTTTTTGTGCCTTGAACTCTTTTTTAGATATGGTATGGTACATATTTTTATGCTTAGCTTCTAACTCTTTTGATAAATAGCGGATATCTTTTTGCCATTTTGTATTGTCATCAATGGTTTCATTACTTGCTGCTAAATCTTCTTTACCTGAACATGCTGTAAAGAATACGATACTTATAAGTAAAATTGTTGTTAGTGCTACTTTTGTTTTAACATGTAAGAGCATCTAAATACCCTCCTATTAATTCTCCAATTGCTTTGCCAATCATTACCATGGAAATTCACCATGCCCAGGATTTTGATAAGTTCCAAAATCTTTTCTAGTTAATTTTTCAATATATATTCTCAGCCTATTTGCTGCATCTGAAGGCGTTTCATGGGCATCTCTCGCTCCACTATCTGTCATAATAAGACCTGGATGTATAGCGATAACACCTATGGATTCATTATTTAAGGCTAATTCATTATTTAGACATATGGTTAACATATTCTGAGCTGCTTTTCCGATACGATAAGAGTAAGAAAACTTTCTATGTTTAAATTCACCATCAGACATTTTGGTTAATGAACCTAACCGAGACGATATATTTACTATTTTACCTAACTCTGATTTTCTAAGATATGGCAGACAGGCCTTGGATACATTAAGTGCCCCAAGACAATGAACCTTGAAGCCTGATAAAATCTCCTCTAACTGCACTTGATCAATTTGATGCCCTTTACCTGGCATACCAGCATTATTAACAACTATATCTAATATACCTGTATATTCTGCAACAGCTTTGACTATCTTAGCACCACAAGTCGCATCTGATACATCTGAAACGATAACCGTGCAACGTTCACTATAATGGTTTTCTATGCTTATTTTATCAGCTTCTTTGCGTACTAATGGGTACACATAGTAGCCATTCTGCCAGAATTCTAGTAAGAGAGCCTTGCCAAGTCCTCTTCCTGCTCCGGTAATTAATACAGATTTCATAGGATATCACCTCATTTGTTTATTATATCTACAGTAAAATAGTTTTAATCTATGTCGTCCTATATTATTTTTAAATCACTACGATTTTATTTTAAAAATAAAAAGATAAATAGTTAAGGTGCTGCTCCAAAACAACTTCCTCGCATATAACCACTTCAAAATATGCCTTCAATATTTCAATAAGTTCATCCATAGTATAACAAGCAAAAAATCGCTTAGGTTCATAAGTATCCTCTTCATAAATCCCTTCACTAGATTTTCCCCCATAGAGTCCTAGATAGAATATGCCATCATCTTTTAATACACGCTTAACCTCTTTTAAGACAACGTGAATATCTGATTTTGGTACATGAAGTAATGTATTCATAGACCATACACAATCAAAACAATTATCATCAAAGGTTAAATCGTAGAAATCCATAACTTGTGCCTTTAAACCTTGTTCTGTACATAGTTCAACCATACTTCTAGATAAATCAACACACATGATATTCATGCCACCATCTACAAAATACTTAGCCATAACACCTGAACCAGCTCCTAAGTCTAACATATAGGCGTTTTTTATCTAATTTCTCTAAAACCTTCTCAACTTCATTTCTTTTCCATTGTGTCACATGCATATCAGACCGATAATCTTTAGCATTATTATAACTTGTTTGAATGCTTGTTTTTATTGTATCCATTATGATCCCCCTCTTAACAATGTACCACTAGAATTCTGTCGTTTTTCAATTAGACTATGATCGATTATTTTACTCTACTGTATCAAATAGCTTTAATGTTGTTGCTAATAATTCGTATGTACCTGCTTCACCGTGACCTGGAATAATATGTACTATTTGATCTTCTGTATACTTACTCATGATTTTCTCGATGGATTTAGGCCACTCTGTAAGATTGGCGTCAGCTACATTACCTAGAGTTTTTGATGTTATCGATTTAATCATACAGCCTCCAAAGAGAACTTTTCTATCTTTTATATAGACAACGATGTTATCCGGTGAATGTGACTCACCTGGATAATAAATTTCTACTTCATCTTTTATATGCATACTCTTTTCCTTACCTAATTCCATATCCACATAAGCACAAGGTTCTACATATTGTAATTCAGCATAAGTATCGTAGTAGATTTTATTGTCATCACCTTGTAGCATATCTAAAAATTGCTTTCTTGCTTCTTCGCCTTGTTGCTGAATACAGTCACCTGTAATATCGGATGCATAGATTGAAATACCTTTGTTTGCTAAGATTTTGTTACCTCCTAGATTATCAAAATGATAACCTGTATTGATTTCTATAATTTCTCTATCCGAACCGTAGTTCTCCTCTATCCAATCCAGTACTAATTGTGTTGCATCTGGTGTACACGGTGTATCTACCCATACGATAGATTTATTTTCTAGTTCTACAATTAATGAATTAGATGACCAAGGGTATTTATGGTCAACAACGATAACCCCTTGTTCAATTTCTTTTAATGTTAACGTATCATCTAATACAACTTCTTCTGTTAATGTTACCGTAGGTTGCCATGTTAATATGTCTTTATCTTTCTTACCCTGACAACCACTTATTACCATACTTACAATGATCATTATAATTATTATTTTCTTCATATTTCCTCCAATCTATCTCTACCATATGCTATTTATTATATCATGTGTCTATCTATAGTTCTATTCCCAATTAACCATCATGGTCTGAGGTATTGTAATGTGAAATAGGTTTGCTAATTGCTTATTGGTGTTCTCGCTTTCCATGATCATATCTTTATAGATAATATTACTATCTTCTATACTAAAAATCATGATTGCCCGCTCTCCAAATGGAGGTGTTTTCGCCCCTACTGTATCAAATGAAATCGTAAGCACCAGTTCTAATTTTTTCATCATCATTATAATCTATCGTTGTTACATTGATTAATTCATATAATAAATTTTCTTCAATTTCTTTCCAAAAACCATCATCTAATACACCATTTTCTTTCAGTATTACAAAATGTTCATTCATACGCTGGGCTTGCTCTTTTGATAATGCTATAATCCTAGAGTCCAGCATTGGTTTTACAGCTATATCGATTGTTTTATTATCTAGATCTACATGATTGATATAACTATCAATATCTAAACTGGACCAAATATTGGTTAACTTGCCATCACTATACTGAAAGATTTTAACTTTATAAAAAGGATTTCTCATAGCTTTGTGTACACTATATAACATAAATAATCCTTTGTCGTCTAGTACTTCAATTGCATACTCCTCAGATGGGAAATGGGCATTATGCGAAAATAACTCGCTTTCTCCCGTATAATCATTAATCATTATATCGGTATCATTAATCTGCATATGTAGGTCGCCATCATAGTATAATACTGCCTCATCATCTCTATCGGTAGATATGCATTTTTTTTATATAGAATAGACTTTTCAAATCCAACATAAGTCAATTGATTATTTTCCATTTTAATGCTGTATCTTGGCCATATATTAGTATTTTTCATAAGGTAAGCCTTTTCACTACCGTCAAACCAAAACACCTTTATCTCTGGATTAAAATAAATATCCGTATAACCATCGAATTTAAAACGTACAAACGCATTATCTTTATCAACCTTAGCTTCACTTTGCCATTCATAGGGCACATTATCCTTTAATAAATCTATCATTCTATTGGTAAATGCCTTGTTTGCTGGTAAAAAATGGCTATTTTCCTGACTAATCTTTAGATTTAGCGCATCATCTATAAGTAGTGCTGATAAATCCGATTTTAGATGCTCTGATTTGAATTTTGTGTCTCCCTCATCCATTTTAATATCCTCATTTGTCAACTTTAATAGATTAGCTGATGATTTTTTCTTGCACCTTCTTACTCACCAATTTGTATGCTACAGCAAATAGCCCATATACAGCCAGTACACATATAACCATTGTTAATATTCTCTTTGCTAGCTTTCCCATTATACTCCCTCTACCTTTCATAAACCCTAATCATTCTTTTAAACAATTTGCCTATTATTTCTAAAAATCCACTCACTACATATTTAAAATTCATCTTATACTATGATTTATTACTGTATATAGTGATGCTCTTTTAGCCAATCTATGGATTGAATAACGCCTTCTGTCTCTAATGACCAAATAGCATTTGGTGCATATTTTAATAAGCTGTCAAGTGTTTGTCTCATATCAAGCGAGCCATCATTAATGGCATTATGTTCATCATTGATCCCATTATTATTATGAAGATGAACGTAACCAATAGCATGATTAAGTTCTTTAATCCAATGGGTTATAGGACAAATGGAATTTTTATTCACATGCCCTACGTCTAAACAGATTTTAAAATTTGGTCGATTAACCTGTTCATATAACTCTAATTGAAAGTGATAATCTTGTTCCATAACATTCTCCATATAAAATATGATATCGTCTTTGCCTTCTAAAAACCTAGTCCAGAAAGTTACTGACTGTTTCAGTGCCTTATTAAAATCGTGAACGCTAGGTTCATAGCACGTATGATAAACAATGCCCTTAGCTCCTAAGGCTTGTGCTAAATCATACATCAATTGATAGTACTTATTGGTATCTTCAACTATATATCCATCATTAGAACATGCTGAAAGATTGTCAAAGGGTGCATGCAAGACTACTTCTTCTATACCTGATACATCCGCTATAGTCTCAGATAAATATATCTTATAATTATCTAATATCTCTTTGTTAATAAATCGTGTCAATTCTATACCGTAACCGTATTTCTTTACCAATGGAAATAAGACATCTGCTGCAATAAAATAAGATATATTCATACACTTCATCTCCTGATCCCTTTAATTCATTTTATATAATTGTAATAGTTCTTCTTCGCTACCATGAAAGACGTTAATATCAACAAAAGTTTCAATACCTTCTACATGACCTCGATTACAATACTGCCACATTACCCATTTACGCTTATCCTTTAATGTAGGATATTTAATAATATCACGAATCCAGATTGAACTTTCTTTAAAATGCCCTAATACATACTCATTATAGGTGTCATAGGTTACATATAATATAGGTGTTTTGCCATAAACATCTACTAATGCATCAATCATACTTGTTAAATTGTCTCTTACCTCTTCTTGGTCTAAACCTTTACTAATCTCGATATCAATAACTGCAGGTAATGCCTCCTCAACAGGAACAGTTTCAATAAAATTGTTGGCTTGCTCTTCTCCAGTACTAGAAGTGGTAAAGAAATGATAAGCACCTACCAAGAGATTAATAGCCTTAGCCTGATTCCAATTATACGAAAAGGTCTCATCTTTCATACCTTGTCCTTCTGTAGCTTTAATATAAACGAATTCATATTGAGAATCCTTAAGTTTTATCCAATCTATTTCATTTTGATAGTGTGATACATCTAAACCTCGAATAGGAAATGCTGATGCAAATAAATTTGTATGCCAGATATCACCATAGAATTCCATAACGCCTAATATACTCAATAATAATACGATACTAATTCCTACCTTAATCTTTTTCATAGTATTCACCTATATATAATTATTTATAAAACCTCTACTTTTACTTCATCATATACTTTACCAAAATTGTTTTGAGGTTGTTACTTATGCTTCAATGTTGTTACTCTGCATCTGCAAACCTAGCATCTTCTTGTTTAATTGCTACAAGGCTAGCACCTGGTAATGAAACAATATAATACGCATCTTTTTCTTCGAATATGCGTCCCCATATTACTCCTGACTCATACATATAACTCCACCATTGTTTATTATATTGTGATTCTACAATTTTTTCATTTTGATCTATGGTATAAATGGTTTTTCCTTCTGGTATGCATACGTCCAGATTCAATCGTGTAGTAAAATCCTTCGTTGTACCTAGTTTTAATTTTTTTAATCCAACCTGTTCTTATGTCATTAGATGAAACTAACCTATTGATTTTTATGTAGTACCAATCATCATCTTCATATATTACATGAACGGCTCTACCACTAGAAATATCACGAAGAATATGCCCTTCTATATTGGGTTCTATATAGAGATTTGCATCTTCTATCACATACATATCTTTATCAACACTACTAAAAGACACATCTTCTTGATCAGTTAAATTCCACGTTGGTATAACCCCTTCAAGGACAACTTTTGTTAAGTAATCATTTTGTTCGATAATCTTCAAAGATTGTTCTAAATTCATCGCCGATGCATTCAACGTAGCTATAGGACCATAAGCCGGTATACTATCATCGTAATAAGACCCATATAAAGGCATATTCTTAATGTCTTTGATCATGGTTATTTTATAATCAGAAGCTTTTTTATTATTTTCAACGGCTATTTGATTTTGCAAGTGCATATTCAATTGTTTTAACTGAATAATTTCATCTTCCAAGCCTGCTATCGTCTTATTTAGTGATGACTTACTCTCTGAACAGGCACATAGTAAACAAGCACAAGTACCAACTATAATCAAACCTTTTTTTTACATAACCTCTCATTCTTATCTCTCCTCGTTTTACTTATAAACATATGGGTAACCCCCCTCTTTGGTTATCCATCCAAATGATTCTCATTGCTTTTTTTAATTTTCTTTGTAATGCTACTTCTTCATTCTTAATTGTCATGTTTTGTGCAATGACTTTGCTTACAAAGACAAAGTCACAACAAGGGTGAGACAATTTATTTCCACACTTATTTTCACGAACACACATATATATGTCTTAGCCTAACACAAGTTACCAATTTATTGTAATTGTTACCCTATATGAAGTCAAGAAACTGAACCTTTTTTAATAGTTATTTAATACTCTTTTAATACACGAAAGCAAATGTTCTATTTCACATAATATCTTATTCATATTTTTATAATACTCTTTATAATCGTTACTTATAACTTGGTACAATGACTGTCTATATAACAAAAGCTAAGACTCATTTCTTCAAATGATTATCTTAGCTTTTAATATCTAATATTTTATTTTAATTCTAATGTTTCTAAAAACATGTCCATTACCATTCCTGCATCAACTTGATTAAGTACGAAACACTTTTTGTTCTCCTTGTAAAACATTTCCATGCCATCTACTAGAATCTGTCCCCGCGTCATACCTTCTGTTACAACCGCAATAGGAGCTGTAATGCCGGAACACACAGTTGGATTCAGATAATAGGCAATGTTCAAGATATCATTGATGATGCAGCCATCAAAATGCTCTGCTTTTCGGTGGAAATCCATGTAAAACTTCGTTACATCATAAATGAATTTTCCTATCTTATGGGTTGCTTTAAACTCTTCTGTCATATCAGGTGTTAAGAATATTTTCCTTGTAACATCTAGGGTGACCATGGTAAGTGGTACCGCTGATGCAATGACATACGCCACTGCTTTTGGGTCATGGTAATAGTTAAATTCTGTCACAGGGGACATATTACCATAGGCTTTATAGGTGCCTCCCATAGATATAATCTGCTGACATCTATTAAAGGTATAAGGATCTTTTATATAAGCTCTTGCTAAGTTTGTTAGTGGACCTAATGCAATAATATCCACTTGTTCGTGCTGTCTTAGGGTTTCTAGTATAAAATCTTCAGCCTTTATATCCGATTCATAGTCAAGTCCTTGTCCTAGATAAGTCTCACCTAAACCATCTTCGCCATGGGTATCTTTAGCATCAATAAGCTCACCATCTATATTAGCGATATCACTTGTATAGACAGGAATATCTGCATCCAACAATTTCAATACAGCTTTAATATTTCGAGCACTCTCAAGACTATTCACATTGCCACTTACACTGGTTATACCTATAATATTTATATTTGCTTTTATAGCAAATATAAGTGCTAAAGCATCATCAATACCACAATCAGCATCTATTATAACTTTTCTAGTCTTCATCGACGCCACTCCTAGGTTTTATACGTGACATAAGATACATAAATGGTGTATCCATGATAGCCGCTATATATTTAACAATCAGCGTTGTTATGATTATATTTACGACAAATGCCATAGAGAAAATACCTACTAACGCAAAACCAACGGTTACGAGTACAGAATCTACCAATTGTGAAATAAATGTTGACCCGTTGTTTCTTAACCATAAATATTTAGTTGATGGGTTCCATTCTTTGATCTTTGAATAGACAAATACATCCAGGGATTGACTTATAAAATATACCAAATTCCCTACAAGTACAGCCTTAAGGGCACCACCGTTAATGGAAAAGAACAGATTTAATGCGTCATTTACACTTTTACTATCCTCAAGTCCATGAAATAGAGTTGAGATAAACATAATCACAATAAAAGCGATATTTGCATAGATGGAAACATGGACGGATTTCTTAGCTTCCTTATAGCCATATTTCTCATTGAGTAAATCTGTTGCCAAGAAAATACCAGCAAACATAACATTTCCAAGAGTTGCTTGTAATTCAAATAAACCAAAATCAAAGATAATAATTTTGTTCACTTGCAGATTGGCAGCAATAACACTTAGAACGATATAACTAAGTATTCCTCGCTTGCCAAAAAGCCTAAAAACAAATGCAATTAGTGCAAAATTCACCAATGCATAAATGAAAAAAAATTAATAAGTTACTCATTTTTTATTTCCTCCCTAGTTTTGATTCGCAGGATGGTTTCGAACTGCGTGGGCTAGCCCATAGGGTATTATTATAATAAAAAAAAGTGCTATTTTACAAGCTTTTTTAATATAATGTGTTCATTGAATCTCATTACTGTACAAAAAGCTTGTTAGCAGTCTACCAATCTGGAACCTTAAAAAAGTAAGCAAGCCATTAATAGACTTACTTACTTTTCTTACACATAAAAATATACGTTATGCCATCGCTAAAATCATAATCTTTACTCAGACATGCTACATTTCTTACTTTGATGTTTACTCCCGCATTAAATTCTTTAGGCTTTTTTGATATGTTGTCTTTTTGAAGGTATGGAATAATGAAACCATTATTCACTAATTTATTATTTTTTTTCTTCCATTACTAAATTTCAAAACAATTGCTGAGTATTTTTTGTATTGTTTGTAAGTGCCTAGTATCATAATAATTATAATACTTACAAAAAAAAATTGCAGCTATTAAAAAAAATATATATCGGCTTATTATAAAGAATTTAGTAATGCTATAATGAAAGCAATCACCATTAACCCCAATAATGCGGTTAAAAAAGACAGCATCAATAATCAGTTTAGGATATTGCATTTTAAAAAAAATTTTAAATCTGTACTGCTTGTTATAATCAATATTACTTATCACTTCTTTATCTTTATTAATTTCAAGTGTGCTCATTTTTTCATATTACGTTTAAGGCGTGAGTAATTCATTATGTATCTCCTATAAAGTTTCAGGAAGTTGACATTTAGTAAAATAGAAAAAAAAGACCATACTAAACTCTTTTATTAATTTTCAATCCATGTAATAAATTTATCATATTTTGATGGAATTATTCCTTTGGAAGTATAAACATACATCTTTTTTACAATTTTATTAAAGGCTGTGATACATGGATCACAAATAACTTCATCTAAAGTAAAGCCATTAATAGGAATACATTTCTTACTGATTATATTTCGTTTATTAAATCTAAAATAGTTAAAAAACTCATCTTTATTAAGGTCATTGCAATATGTGGATACAATTGATGACTGGCTTTGTAGAATAAATTCATACCCTATAACCTCTGTAACATCATCTTTCGGCTTACGCAACAAAAAATAGCGTACCCACTGATTTAATTTATTTTCTATTGATAGTTTATTATAAATCTGAAATACATCGTTACTAGGTTTAGAAACTTGCATTGCGCATGGTTCTCCATTGCATTTAATTATAACTACATTAGAAAAAATTTTTTTGAACTTCATTTATTTGTTGTCCAACTGACTTATTACTTATAAATCCAATATTTTCCCTAAGTCTATCATTCCCTGCGAAATCTTTAAAAGGGAATAACACCCCTAAACCTATTTGAATATTTATATTGTTTATTATTATCTTTTCTATCATAGAACCATCTAAACAACCTATATCAATTGCATTGATTAAATCCCAATCTATAGCTATTTTCCCATTATAGGTATCTTGGTTATGTATCTCATGTAAAGGCACTTGTTTTAGCATCTTTAGTTATCGAGTGCATAAATTAATGCGTCACACTCTTCCTTTCTAAATTAATTATAACTACCATAAAAGAGGGTCTAATATAGGCTCTCTTTATGGTAGTTGTATAGACATTTAAGGGTTAAACTTAGGGTCTATTAATAGTTCCTGAGTTCCATGAAATTAAACTGCCTGTTTGTCCATATAAATCGGTTGCATAAACGTTATAGAATTTAAGTTTTATTGAATCTTCACTACCAACCCATGCAGAGTATTGATCATTTAAAGTTGTACTACCTGCACTATTACTTAGATTAACATAAATTGTATCAAGGTCACTTCCAAACCAACCTGAACTTGATACTTTTAATGTCCCTGTAACCTTTTTTATAGGACCTGATGCAGTAGCAGATACATTTATATAAACATAACTAGATGACCAATAAGCAACCTTAACTGTACAGTAAACTGCTGTTCCTCTACTCATTGCATCACTGTTGTTTATTGCTCTAAGAGTTCCATCATTTTCTTGAATAACAATTATTTCTGAGTTATCTTTTAAGTTCTGCTTCTGAATTTCAATTTCAAAATTATTATTAATTGTTTCATTACTTGTAATTACTTCTCCTGCAAAAGACGTAGTAAATAATCCCATAACTAAAGTCAATACTAAGCAACTCATTAATACACTTTTAAAACATAATTTCATTGTAATCCTCCTTATTTTTTAATAAATATTTAACAAGCTTGTTATGTTTTATATTATCATATTTTCTATTTATTTCAATAATATTATAAATAATTTAAATTTAATAAATATTATTTTATATAAATTATTATAATAATATAAATAATAACATAACAAATTATAATATTCCATTTAGTTCGACATCTTTTTTCTTGTGACTTATACTTCCAATGCAGAGAGCTAATTTTTGTCAAATTTAATACTTTTTCTTTTAGATTTATAACCCTAGCAAGGATTGATTATCATGTCGACTTCTCTACTGTACTCTTACCCAAGGTCTAATGGTCAGTAATTATCCCACAAATAAGCGAAAGGATTAAAAGGCTTTGTCTGGACTAATAGCTCTTGTAGCACTTAACACGACAAATATGATTGTAATTAATAGTGCAATGATCTTTCTGACCTCTAATAATGATGTTAACTTTTCTTTCATTCTATCACCTCTTATATTCTACAACAACTTGGTCCCCTTCCTTACACCTACCTCAATCTCATTAACACTCTTTACATACTCCTATAGCTCTTTCAGCTGCATATGGTATAATTTTCTTATTAAGTGTCTGGGGGTGTTATAGTGGATTTTGGTTTTTTTTCATTCGATCTTACTACTATTATTGGTTTTACTGGTTTCCTGTTGATTCGCGTATTATTTCTTTTTTTAGTTATGCAATTTATTCACACCCCTGAGGATATTCCCTCAGGGCTAAACACAATCTTTCCGACTACTTTTCTATGTACTCAATTTCTTCTACTCCGTAAAAGTCCGATCTTAAGTTATTTTTATCAATCCATATCCCAATAGTTTTATTCAACTCAGTTTCTAGCTCTTCCAATTGCTCTCTAGTGACATTATCAAGATATCTTTCAGCAGCATCACCATGGTATTCAATCATATCCTCTTGTATTTGAATTAACTACATGGTGTGCGTTAACGTCTGGTTCTGGTCGATACATCTTGCCTACGGTTAGTAATTCTATTATTTCTTCTTTTCCAGCTATTATAGCTTCCTCTTTGCTGTCATACTCACCTCTAAAATCTTCGCTATCTTGACCGAAACAACACTTACCTTCTAAATTACTACTATATTTCACCCTTTCGTATAATCGCCAAATTAATTTTTTAGTCACTATTCATCCTAAATTCATGTTATAATTCCTTTATACTAAGGAGGTTATAACACATGATTACTGTTATTACATTAATCTTTGCATATATTAATATCTATCTAATTGAAAAATCATTTGATAAATATGTTCATAAACTACTTATGTATATTCCTTTTTTCATACCAATTTTAATACTAAATTTTATTGATTCTGATAAGGAAATCTATAATATAGCGGTAGCAATAATAGTAGCTACATATTCCTTTATATTATTTTTTATCTACAAGAAAAAAGCACCTTACCTAAATCAATCTTTAGCTTATTCAGTCTTTCTTCCATCTGGCGATACCTTCAATCATATCTGTTACTTCTCTTTCTAATTGTTCAATGTTTCCTGCTGTTTCGCATTCATTAAACATTTCACTAAACTGTATAGTTAATCCCAAATTCAACATGCTTCCTCACCTTCTCCTAAGCTACCTACCCATTCAATAAATGCAGCAAGGATCGGCTTAGTATTGCTACCATCTAACCCCCCCAGCAAAACCTATAAATCCACCAGTGTTAAAAACATTAGAAGTTAGCTAGAAGTTTCTTATAAATTCTTATAAATAATTCTTCAACTAAAAAAAACTCTTCAATTATCACATGGTTCTCAAAAAACTCTCTTATAATACTCCTATCGAAACAAATACACACCAAATTAAAATGTAGGAGGTAAAATTATGTTTAAGAAAAAAATGGTTAATTTATTAGTTATTACAGGAGTAGTATCAGTTAGTATTGGTTATGCAACTCTACAACCAAAAGCTGCTGAACCTATGGAGGTACCTAAAGTAGAAGTTCAGAAATCCACTGAGGATATGGTAGCGAAGGTGAAGTCTATCTTATCCAATTATGATTTTGCAGCTTTGACAGCGGAAGACGCCAAAGCCATTCATGAAGCATTTAGAGATGCAGGCTTTAAAAGCGGTAAAGAGCAAGAAGCAGCCATTAAAGAAGCCGGTTATGACCCAAAAACACTTAGAGAATTAGACCCACCGCCTGCAAGAAAAGAAGCTAATCAAAAAAGAAAAGAAAGAAAAATCTGATGCCAATGTCAATCAAAGACCACCACGTAATGAGACCAATAATACGGAAAAACAAGAGAATCAAAAAAAATCGACCTAATGTAGAAAATAAAGATAAACACAAAACACCACAAAAAGAGGAAAAAGAACTTGGTCAAAATTATTCTATTGAACAAGCTATTTCAGATAATGCTCAATTACACACGATAGCTTTTGATGCACTTGCATTTTTTACAGGGGAATTGGGCAGTGACTCCTTCTTCCCACCAGGAAAATTATCCGACTACTTTGGATTTCAATATTTTAGAGATGTAGACGCAGGAGAACTTGGACACAATACCACTTTTGTACCACGTGTTGCTAATAATGTACTATCTATTTTGACTGATGAGCAGATTGATCAATTAAAGACTTTAGCTGTGCAACAGGAATCGCTACTTAAAGAATACGGATACAGCCGTTTTCCATTAATGAAGGTATTTCGTCGCTTGGCTGAAAATGATATACCTCATAATACCTCTATCTTAAGTCTGGATGCGGTAAAGGACTATTCTAGTGAGTTATATGAAATTGATGGATTACTTAGCTATAATCGAGCAAAGGTACTCGGAAATATTATTTATTCATTCAGTGATGAACAAAAAAGCGTATTTTAATGAAATGGCTAATGGCAGCTCATTAACATGGCCAACAAAACAAGATCAGGTTGATAAGAGGGATATGACCCATGAACAGCATGTTTTACTCATGACCTATGCTAGTGAAATGTTTAGCTGGTACGCAGGAGATATAGAAAGTGATACGTACTTCTGCCCTGAAAGACATGGAACTTATTTTGGTTCCTTCTATATGAAGGATATGCCAGCTATGGGAAACCCAGATTATTCTATCAGTACTTCGATTACAGGTGACAGTGGAAAAGAATTTTTAAACATACTAACAGAGGAACAAAAAAAATTAATCACTGACTTAGTGGATATCCAAAGGGATGAGCTACTTGAAATTGTTGAAACAAGAAGAACAGTAGCAAAACAACTACGTGAGTTCATGGATGGAAAAGATGTTGATCAGGAAGAGATACTTAAGCTATCCCGAAAATATGGTGAACTTGACGGTGCAATAGTCCATAGTTATGCTACACATTTTAGTAAGGTATACAATTCCTTAACTGACGAACAGAAAGAAGAACTACTAAAACTTAGAAATCTAGATGATTACCAAGTTGAAGGAGCCTTCTTATACTCAGAACCTATTGATATGCCTGAAATCATGAATACTGATTTTCTCTTTGAATAAGTATCGAATGACTGCTATAATATATTTACGGAATACCGCCACCATTTGTAAGCGGTATTCCACTATGCTATAAATTGAAAGGGGATATTATATGCCAGGTAAAATACTCTACGCTGATGATGACGCAAATTACAGAAGACTTGTTAAAATGTTTTTAGAAAGAGCCAACTATAATGTAATAACTGTCAGTAATGGCGAAGAAGTTATGGATATGTTAGACCAACATAATGATATTGATCTGGTTATATTAGATATTATGATGCCAAAACTTAACGGTTGGCAAGCCTGTCAGGCCATAAGAAAAACATCCAATATTCCTATTATCATGTTAACAGCTTTAGGGGATGTAACCAATGAGGTTAACGGCATTGAAAAGGGAGCTGATGATTATATTTCTAAGCCTTTTTCTCAGGAAATACTAATCGTCCGTGTAAGTGGATTACTACGTCGAGTACACCAACATCAGCAAGAGATATTTCAAGATGAAGGTATGATTTTTTGAAGAGTCCACGAACTCTGTTTCTATTGATAAGTTAGAAATATCTCTTAGACCAAAGGAGTATGAACTATTAGTGTGTTTAGTTCTTAATAAGTCCATTGTTTTATCTCGTGAACAAATATTAGATAAGGTATGGGGATATGATTATTTTGGGGACCCTCGAACAGTCGATACCCATATTAAAAGCCTACGTGCAAAATTAGGTGACATCAGTAGTCGAATAAAGACTTTAAGAAATAAAGGTTATTGTTATAGAGGTGTTAACTAATGAGATCGATAACAAACAAATGGATGTTAGCCATCGTCATATTATTAACCCTATTAATTGGGTCAATGATTTTGGTGAACTCTATTTTTCTCGAAAAATATTATATATTTAAAACCAAAACAACTTTTGTGAATGAATATGAGATTCTATTAGAGGAATATGAAGCATTATCTGATGATGAATTTCTTAGCATTTTGAAAAAGCGAAATTCACACACCGGATATAAATATCTTGTAGTGAACGAAAAAATATGATGTCCTTCTTTCATCAGCACCTGAATTTCAAATAGGTAATCGAATCCATTTAACAAAGTTTCTAAAAAAAATTCCTTATAACTAATCAAAAAAAGAGTTGTCAGAAGGTAGAACATTCTATGAAGCTTTAAAAAGTGATGATAGTCAATATGATATTGCTTTAGCTGCTAAACTGAGACGTGATTATTTTTTACTGATAACACAGCCAGTACAGCAAATAAGTGATAATGTAGCTATCGCCAATGATTTTATCATTATGATTGGTATAGGTGTATTGATTATAGGCGTACTGATCGCTTATTTTATGTCGCGTAGAATAGTAAGACCACTATTAGAAATAACAAAAATCACGAGTAAAATTGCTCATTTGGATTTTTTCAAAACGCTATCACGGAACATTGAAGGACGAAGTGGGTATATTAGGTCAAAGTATTAATAAGATATCCGAAAAACTCCATTCCACCATTAGTGATCTAAATCAAGCTAATGCTAATCTTCAAGGAGAACTGCAATTGCAAAAAAGATTTTTAGCGAGTGTATCCCATGAATTCAAATCACCTGTTGGTTTGATCAGAGGTTATACAGAGTCATTACATCTAGGTATGGCAAAGAATAAAGAAGAAGCTGAAGAGTTTACTTCCATTATTCTAAAGGAAACCGATCGTCTCAGTCGATTGATTAACGATATCATATTTTTAATGCATATGGACTCAGGAATATTTCAAATTAATAAGAAGGAGTTTAATCTAGCTCTATCTATACAAGACGTTATTAATAAGCATTCTCAAATGCCTCGTAAGAAGTCTCTACAATTCAGGACAGAAATACCATCTAAGCTGCAAGTATGTGGCGATGAAGGACGAATCATTCAAGTTTTGGAAAACTTAATTTCCAATGGCACACGACATGTTAACCCTAGAGGTATACTTCAAATAACCGCTAAAGAGCAAAATGACCTAGTAAAGGTGGAGGTCTATAATAGTGGCGCACCTGTTCCTGCGGAACATTTACCTCACCTATTTAATGCATTTTATAGCGCTCAGTATTCTAGGTCTCGAAACAAAAGCGGGACAGGATTGGGGCTCTCCATCGTTAGTAGTATTATTAAAAAACACCATGGCGAATGTGATGTTTATAATAAAGAAGATGGCGTGGTGTTTTGGTTTACACTACCTGTAAGTAATAACTAATATTGTTTATTACCTCTTCATTAACTAAACCATCCCACCCAAAAGAACCTTCACATCTTTGATGCTCACTTGATCTTTTTTACTTCACGTTGTTAGTTCTGCTATATAAACATAGAATAATTTATCCTGCAATGCACAAAATAAGGTAATGGTTTTATAAGTAGCTGTATTTGGAGGTAAATATGAATATAGTTAGATCTATTGAAAATAATAAGCAATTAGTTAAAATTATAATGGTTATTTTATTAATTCCACCTATTTTTTTTCAGTTAGTTTTAAGTTCGCTACCACCATACCAACGGTTTATATTTGTTTTGTACTGCTTTTTATTTTTACTAATAGGCTATATTGGTATTTCTATAGTCTTAGGGATTCAAGTATTTTTGAAGCTATTATCAAAAAAAACATTAAATACCATTTGCAACTTTTTTATTATATTCCCAGTGATTATGTTATTGCTTCAATATCCAATGACTCTACGCTTTATTCATACAGGTGATGAGGCTATTACTATTGCTTTTATATATGTTGTAGTTGGTGTCATAATTGGTTCCAATAGAATTAAAAATAAATACACAATAGAGTAATTGATAGCATTCTTAAACTTCTGAAACCATAGTTTTATCTCCTAGTCTTCAATAAACCATCCTTGTTTTAGTATTTCTTCATAATAATCTTGTCTTTCTTCTAAATATTTCAAGGTTTGACTTAAAGTACGGTAATCAGGAAAGCTAAAATGCTGTAATGCCGGCTTAATCCTTTTGCCTTCTAATCCTTTTTGAAATGCTTCTATCCACATTACTGCATGTCTTACTTCTTCCCATTCATTATTTGGGATTATAAGTGGTAGTACATTTAAAACTTGAATATCTTCGTGATCTACAAACATTAAATATCCTTTATGATTCTTTACTATTACACCACACTTATTCATATCCTCACACTGTGTCAGCCTATATTTTTTATGTGGTTTTTCAGTTAATTCCTTCATCATTTCCCATGTTTTCATTATGTATCCTCCCTATGCTTAAATTAGCCTTAAATCATGTCTATCAACTTTTTTTTATGTTGAGCCCAGTAATTCTAAGGTATTATATCTTTTTTTACAATTCAAGCATTTTCTTCTTCTCTTAAAGTTATCTGTACCCAGGTAAATCTAAAAAAAAGCTAATAACGATATCATAAAATTACAATTATACCTAATAGCTTCATTTTTTATATAACGTGTTTTACGATTTGTCAACCCTTAATCTGCGATTTATTGTAGTTAAATTGAAAAAAAAGGATGTGACTAATTAGGAGTAGTGAAAATTAAGAAATGAATGAAGATTTATGTAAAAAAAAGAGGTTACTGAGCAATTGAGTATTGCGACTAACGCACTCAGCAAATATGAACGGACGAAGGGAAGCCGATTCTGATATGCAAAAGAAAATCACTAATTTTGTATTGGGTCAGAGTTGATTTACTCTCTAAATAGGAAGATATGCAGAACTTACACCATAATGAAATAAAAAAACCAAAGACTATAAGCCTTTACTTAGGGACTTATAGCCTTTGGTATTGAGTTTAGTTTCTAACTGCGGATCATATACCATAGAGCATTAAAATTAAAAATTAGTTATGAACAAACAAGAACTAGGAAATAATTATCCTAGTCCTCTCTTTACAAAATAACCCTAGATTATATGATACTTCAGGTTATTTCATTAATTCATATCAATACTTAAGCGATAACGATTTTCTGTATCAGATCCACTTGAAGAATATACTTTAATATAATACCAAAATCCATTCCTTACGTCATAAGTAATTTTCTCATCTTTATTCTCTTTATATGTAGATGTTTCTAATTCTTCTCCATCGATATTCCAAAATGATAGATCATAGTCGCATCCCTCTGGTATATTGGAGAGTTTAAGCACAACTGTACCATTTTTAGGTGCTACAAAGCAAAACCAATCATCATCATTCTCGGAATGTATTCTTCCATCCATTGTATCACCATTATATAAGTTATAAGCGTCCACAGGTTTATCGTTCCAATGCATCCCGTCAGGTTCCCATTCTGTAAGTTCTCTCGCATATACCGTTTGCGACATAGATAGCACTAATAAAAGACTGCATATTAAAGTAAAAAGTTTTTCTCATAAATCTTTCTCCTTTCGTTTAACTAATTATTTTTTTATTAAAATCTCCTTTCTTATAAATAATTATAATATATTTAAATTTAAAAATATGTAGAATTTTATTAGTAAATTTCTTTATTTATCGCAACTTTCATATTAAATTGACAAATAAGACATATAAAAAGACCTCCTAACAGAAGGTCAGTTATGTTTCTTTTTGGACACTATTAACCAGCACTTTGATCTATAAAAAATACTTAGATCCGCCACTATAACACATAATACGACAGTAATAACTGCTTTGTAACCTTTAATAAGCATTCGGAATAATATTTCCATAGTGTAAATCAGCAAATACACAAAAACTAATTTTTTTTCAATATTGTTCATACTTGCGACCATCCCTTTATTGGCTTTTCAGAGCACATCACGGTAAACCGCCTGGTGTTCTTTTCTCCTAAATATAGTTTAATCAAATATAACATGTTTTAATATTACTATTCAATAAGTACATAATACCATTAATTTATATTTATTTAATTATATTACAACAAAATCAAACCAAAACATTATTTATATTGCATAATATTAGCTTATTTGTTAGTATATAAATGTTTGATACATTATTATAATTCTATATTTTGGGGGAGAATCTAATGAAAAAATTCCTATCAAGTTTTGGTTTAATACGTATTATCTGCGCATTATCAGTATTGGGAATCCACGTAACTGGTCGTTATATAGGTCTTGAATTTTCTTATATTATCAATCAATTTTTTAGGTATTGCGTACCTATTTTTGTTATTATGTCAGGTTACTTTTTATATTATTCAGATATTCATCATACGACCAATACATCTCTTCTTGATTTTTATACTAAACGTTTGCAAAAGATTATTATTCCTTATGTACTATGGCTCGCAATTTACCTGATCTATAATAATCGACATACATTAGGTAATTTATTAACTCTTGATTACATCAAGATATTTTTAACTGGTTATAATCACTTATACTTTTTATTGATTATCATACAATTATATATCATCTATCCCTTTCTTAAGATGCTGTTTAATCAAGGAAAAAAGTGTACATACATTAATCGTATCAGGTGTCCTTTCACTTTACTTCCAGATGGGAATATTCCTCTATAAACTAGGCATTAGTATATTGCCTTATCCTTTAATTAAATATGGCTATCTTCTACTACCCACTTGGCTATTTTATTTTGTATTTGGTATTTATTTCGCTTCTCATAAATCCAAGCTACTAAATCTGAAAAGTTCCTATGTGCTATTTGGTTGGTTAGTAAGTTTTGCAATTCTAATTACAGATAGTAAATTAACGGTTACCTATATGTATTCTGTTAAACCTACCGTTATCTTATACAGTATGTTTAGCTTCTATCTTTTCTATCAGTATTTTAATAAACTATCATTAGATAACGTAGCCACACGCATACACGCATGGAGTAACATGTCCTTTGACTTCTATCTTAGCCATATGCTCATTTTATCCTTAGTTACGACATATACTAAGGCTATTGGTTTTGTAACATTGTATAACGGAGTTGGTGGTATGTTTTTTACTTTTCATCGTTACTGCTGTTGCAACCTACTATTTCTGTCAGTTTATGGCTATGGTACGTAAAATCTTATATAAAAAAACATCTAAAACTATTAAAGAATCTATGAATCATACGGAAGATCATTTAAAAGTATCATAGTAGCTTAAACAAGGTATATAAACTTGACGCATATGCTATAATAATGAATGGTGATGAACATGGAAAGATACAGTATTATAAGCGACAAATTCCCAAGAGAAATCGTTTTATTGAAGTCCACCCCTTGCAAATGGGGAAAATGTACCTTCTGTGACTATATTGATGATAACTCTTTAGATACACATGACATTAACAAGATAAACGTAACAATACTTAACAACATAACAGGACAATTCGGTGTCCTTGAAGTGATTAACTCTGGCAATGTCTTTGAATTACCAAAAGAGACTCTACATGCCATAAAAGAGACGGTTAATCGATTGGATATCAAAAAGCTTTTTCTAGAAGCTCATTGGATGTATCGAAAAAAGTTAGAGGATATGCGCCAGTTTTTTGGCGTCGATATTATGTACAAAACAGGTCTTGAAACCTTTGATAGGGATTTCCGAGAAAATGTCCTCAAAAAAGGTTTTGGCTATGAACATATAGATGAATTGAAATCCTATTTTCAATCCGTATGTCTTATGGTAGGTATTTGTGGACAGACTAAAGAAATGATCGAGAATGATATACGACTTGCTTTGAAACACTTTAAGCATTTTACTGTTAATGTCTATACAGAAAATTCTACGGCTATAAAGCCAGATAACCAGCTCATTGAGTGGTTTCAAGAAAAATATAAGTGTTTAGATGATGAACCAGCCTGTGAAGTGTTATGGGTAAATACTGACTTTGGTGTCGGTTAATAACACAAAAAAGCTGTAGTTTTACAAGTCAACTGGATTGTAAACTACAGCTTTTTTATAAACAGGTCGTTGTATGCTATTTTAGATAGCCTTACAGTCTATTAAATTAAAATAATGTTGCCGTACCATGTTTCATGGCATTTCTCTCTCCCACCTTCATCATATACTGAGATATGAGTAATAGCCCCCCACCTAAACCACAACACAACAGAATATAGGGCATGAGCTCCCAAATAGGTGTATTATACATTAAAGCTTTTCTAAGAACAATAATGATATACGTCAGTGGCAATCCACAGCCTAACACCTTTGCCCATATGGGCATGTATTCAAAAGGAATCTTAGCCCCTGCAAACATTTCAACAGGACCTTGGAATACAGTAAATAAAAATCCACTGTCTCTTGCTAATAGGAATAAACTATTGAGAAATACGCCCCATATAATGGCTAGCACACTTAATAACACAATGCTTATCATAGCCGATAACCCATTGACATTCAGATAATCTCCATATAGGACGATCATACCGGAAGCAAAGATGATAAACATCCATACGCTTCCAAATAAAGATGCTATGCTGTTACCAATTAACATAGCCATACGGCTAGAAGGTGACATATATAGCAGTTCTAATGCTCCTGATATACGTATGTTATAGGATGAGTTCCACGCTGATTGAATAAGCGAATAGAAAAAATCTCATGCAACAAAGCCAATGAGTAGATACAGATAAAAACCCTTGTTTATTCTCAAGTCCTATTTTTTTTTAATAAAAAAACTTTGATCGAAGGGTTGATACGCATAATAAATATTAATAAATCCAATTACTGGCCATAAAAATAAAGATAGATAAATGCTTTTATTGAAGAAATAATTTTTATGTTGCAAGCGTATATTAGCCCACACTAATCTAAGAAAAACCATTACACCACTTCCTTCAAATCTTTTGACATGTTCAAGATAACATCTTCTAGTTTCCCATCTTTTATATTTGAAGTATTGGTTATATCCTCAACGGTACCTTCCTTTATCAGCTTACCTTCATTCATGATATAAATGTAATCACAGAGTTCTTCCACTTCCATCATGTAATGCGTTGTTAAGAGAATACCTTTTCCTTCATCTTTAGCCAGCTTCAAAAAGAATTCTCTCATCTCTTTAGCAATCTGAACATCTAATCCAAGAGTTGGTTCATCTAGAAAAAATATAGTCTGGATCATTAATTAAACCTCTTCCAATCTGTAACCTCTGCTTCATTCCCTTTGAAAACTTTTCTACAGGGATGTCTGCTTTTTCATTAAGCCCAACTAAGTGTAGTAGCTTATTAATCCGCTCTTTTAGTACCTTACCATATAACCCATACAGACTCCCAAAATAATGGAGATTTTCTCTTGCTGTTAATCGCCAATAAATCATACGCTCTCCCCCAGCAATCATATTGACTTTCTTTTTAATTAACTTAGGATGATGCTTGATATCCATACCATCATATAATATCTGCCCTTCTGTAGGCTCTAATAAAGTTGATAACATCTTAGCGGTGGTTGTCTTACCTGCTCCATTAATACCTAGAAGTGCTGTTATTTCACCTTTTTTTGATAACCATACTTAGATCCGATACTGCCTTCAACTCCTTTTTCTTACTTCTAAAAAATCCCTTGCTCTCTTTTGTGATATATGTTTTACTAAGTTTTTTCACTTCTATCATGATTTCACCTTTCCTTTATCTTCTTCATTTCTCTCTATGTAAGATATACTCCCTCTATTAAAATTCTATCTCATCAATATATACCCTTATTAGCCACCGACTTTCTCTAAGGCAACCTTCTCTACCTTCTTCAAAGTAGTAAATCCTATGGCACAATAAATCGCTCCCTGAATGAAAAGAGTCATGATTGTATGTGTTTGCACTCCTAATGTTTCGCCATTAAGCAAGACGCCTCGAAACAATCTAATGGAGTGGGTCACAGGCATAAAATAGGCTATTTTTTGAACAAAGTCTGGCAAATATGTAATAGGAAAATTAACACCGCATATCAAAAATATAACAGTAAATAAAGTATTTTGGGAAATATACGTATCTCTTGTATATAGCATGATATTCGCTAATAACATGGATAAGCCTAAAAAAGCAAATAAAGAGGCTATTAATACAACAATAAATGATAATAAGTTAAAATAGGCAAATTGAACTCTAAAAAGTAGAATAATAGGCACAGCCACCACTAATTCGCCAAAGGTATGAAATGTCTGTGCTAACATATAGGCTAGAAAATAAAACCCTCTATTATAAGGTGCTAACATGACACTCTCTAACGTACCTAATCTTTTCTCCGTAATCAAGCTACGACTAACATTTAGTAATGTGCTTACTGTAAAGGTATAGACCAATACCCCTACTAAAATATAACCCATATAATTATTGGTACCTACTTCTTGTACAAAGGCTTCCCCTACGTGACCTTCAAATATGTAACCGTACAAGATATAAGAAAATAGTAATGTGTAAGTTATCCTTAAGATACTTCCAATAAAAAAAACTTCTTGGATATGCCCGATACAAGGTAATAAAATACTTGTATATATTGGCACGTAATACATAAGTGTGCATGCCTTCTATCTCCCTTCTATTTCGATTAACCAAGTAGTTAATCATATGACGTGTTATCTTTCTGCTCATGTATTATACCTATATCCATCTAAAAGTCAAGAGACAAAGTGATTCGTCACGTAAAATATTTCAAGGAAAATAGACAGTAGAACTTATCCTATACTTTAAAAAAGGTTATCCAAAAATAATCCACATAAAAGGGACTACCTCATAAAAGTGATATAGTCCCTTTTCTAACCCTATTATAATTATTTCGTTTTATAATCATAGAAACTTTTGTATAGCCTTTTAATTTATAGTTACAAATGAAAGCATTCCTACATTTGTTTTACATGCGTTATTGATTATCCTTATTATAGACTTCAAATTCGTAAATACTAGGCCCCAAATTTCCATGTATTGATTCTATTTTAAGCCTAACTTTATTTGATGTCACAGGGTCAAAGGTAATTTCTTGTACGCTTTCAGCCGTGTTACCCGTATAGCAATCTTTCCAGCTAAAACCATTAAAATATTGTATTTTAAAATCTTTTAATCGTTGTCCTAGTTGCTTAATCACTACATTGTTAAATTGCGTCTGCCCCATAAAATCAACTTCTAACCAACAGTCTCTTATATGATCTGAAGTCGCCCATCTTGTGGTAGCTTTGCCATCTACTGCTTTAGAACCTACATATGGCGATGAGTGAATGTTGGTGACTGTTACTACTTGATTAAGTGCAAGATTTCCTTGTGGATTCGGCGTATTTCCTCCACTCGTCTTGGCTTTTTTTTATAGACCTGTATGCCTTCTATAGCTGGACAAGCTCTTGCTTGAGTAATATTTAGTTTTATTTTTAGACGCTGCTACTGGCGAAAAGCTCAGGATACGATTATTACCAATACTTAGTTTTGTCTGTATCGTTGACCATTCCGCTCCGTTATATACTTCAATGTTGTATTCCGTAACCCTCTGCCCTAGCTGAATGGGTTCTTGTAGACTAATGAGATCAAATTCTTTAATACCGCCAAGATCAAGTTCTATTGAAGCAGTTGTGACATTATCTTGTGTTGCCCAATATGTACTACTATCGTTATCTAATACTTTCTGAGCACTGTATAAGTCCCCTCTAGAATTAGTAGATGTAGCAGTAGCATTCTTTGCTAAATCAACTGAAAAAGTATTGTCTAGCCATTTCTTAAATTCTTTTAATCGATTAACATCGTTTTCATGAATTAGCCCTCTTTTATCTGGTGGTACATTCAGTAATAATACTGCATTACGACCAACTGATGACAAGTAAATATCAACTAACTTATCCATTGATTTTACTCTACCATCTTGAATGCTATGATAGAACCATCCTGGACGTATGGATACATCTGCCTCGCCTGGAATCCACTTAGCTCCATTCAACTGACCATATGGAAGTATGCTTGTATCTTCCACTTCAATGACACTTGGATTTAACATGGACCAATTAGGTTCACCTGCATAACCATGTTCATTGCCTATCCAATGTATATCTGCATAAGGTCCGAAACCAAAACATCCAAAGATAACTGCATCTGGACATTTTTCTCTAACGATATTCGTCCACCCCTCATAATTGTATGTCTGATCTTGACTTCCAGCACCATCCCACCATACTTCACTTATAGGTCCATAATTGTCCAGTAATTCATTTAATTGGGCTGTATAAAAAGTATCGTATGCCGTTCCTGTTCCAAATGTCTTCTCGTGTCTATCCCAGGGAGATAAGTATATTCCAAAATCAACTCCATGTTTCTTACATGCATCTGAAACATCTTTTACCACATCCCCTTTACCATTCTTCCAAGTACTACTTGCAACATCATGGGTCGTATAATCACTTGGCCATAGACAGAAGCCATCATGATGTTTGGCAGTTAATATAATAAGTTCAAATCCTGCTTCTTTCATCGTACGAACCCATTGCTCTGGATTATACTCTGGACCTGGATTAAATGTATTAGGGTCCTCTTTCCCATCTCCCCACTCCTTATTTGTAAATGTATTCATCCCGAAGTGGAGAAATATTGCTTTTTTCCGATCATGCCATTTTATCTGTCTTTCAGCAGGTGTTGGGTCTATTGGTGTCGGCGCAGTAACTTGAACGCTTCATGTGTAGTGGCTTGCATAGTCATCGGATTAGATGTCATCATGACGATTAGCATAATACTCATAACTGTAATCTTTAACTTTTTTTTCTCATAAATCTTAATCCTCTCCCATATAAATTATAATACAATATAATTATATTATGACTATTCAAAAAACATATCCTTATTTTAAAAATTATTACGTTTTTGCTATCATGACATTTGTTCTATCAAATCATCTTCTTGAGCCTATAAAAGGAGCTTTACTTGTCAACGACATTTGTGATTAAGCTAAACATAAAAAAAGCTGTCTTTTAAATCCTACGATTCAAAAGACAGCTTCTATATTATTATATTCATTTTATTATGCAAAGTACGCTGTCATTTCTTTCAAGCGTTCTCTAATAGGTATATGCTGTGGACATTTGCTCTCACATTCGCCACACTCAACACAATGGTCAGCCCTTGCCTTTGAATCAAGACCTTCATATCGCTTCTTTCCTTCTAGATAACTAAACATAGAAGCGTAATTATAACGTCCAAAATTCCCAGGTATATTAACACCAGCTGGACATGGTAAACAGTATTCACAAGATGTACAATTGACCTTTATCTTACTTTTGTAGATTACCTTTGCTTCATCTATAATCGCTTTTTCTTTGTCTGTTAGTGCGTTAGGTAATGTTTCCGTGGCTACCCGTATATTTTCTTCAATATGTTCCATCTCATTCATACCACTTAGAATTACGTCTACTTCTGGACGATCCCATATGAATCTTAATGCCCATTCAGCCGGTGATCGTTTTATATCAGCCTTATCCCATACAGTTTGTACGTCATCAGGTACTTCTTTTGTCAAACTACCACCACGGAGAGGTTCCATTACAACGATACCTAATCCGCGTTCTCTTGCGTATAACATACCTTCTAAACCTGCTTGGTAGGTTTCATCTAGATAATTATATTGAATTTGACAGAAATCCCAATCATATGCATCAATAATCTCTTTGAACAGGTCTAATTCATCATGAAAAGAGAATCCAATATGTTTAACACGTCCATCTTCCACAATTTTTTTTCATAAAATCGAAAACATCATGTTTTTTTTAACCGCTCCCATAAACTCTTATTCAAGGAGTGTAGCAAATAGAAGTCCACATAATCCGTTTGTAATTTCTCAAGCTGCTCATCTAGGAACTTATCCATATCTTCTCTTGAGTTAATAAGCCACGAAGGTAACTTCGTAGCAAGCTTTACCTTTTCACGGTATCCATCTTGTAACGCTTTTCCCACTAATACTTCACTTTCTCCACCATGGTAAGGATAAGCTGTATCTACGTAATTCACACCCTTGTCAATAGCAAATCGCAATTGTTTGATAGCCAATTCCTCTACAATTTGATTATCTTTTTTATTGTCTGTTTGAAAGCGCATACAGCCAAAACCTAATGTAGAAACCTGTTCTTTGGTCTTTCCAAATTTACGGTATTGCATAAACTCTCACCTCTCGTAATATGTATAAATTTATTTACCAGTATGTCCGAATCCTCCAGCGCCTCTCTCCGTATCATCTAAGGCTTCAACAGCTTCCCACCTAACCTGCTCAATTTTATTGATGACCATTTGAGCAATACGCTCACCATGCTTAACGACAAAATCTTCTTGTCCTAAGTTAATCATGATGACCTTAATCTCACCTCGATAATCAGCATCAATCGTACCAGGAGTATTTGCCATACTAATACCATACTTAAGTGCTAGACCACTTCTTGGTCTAATTTGTGCTTCATATCCTGTAGGTAATGCAATCTTTAATCCTGTAGATATAAGCTTAATAGTTCCTTTTTTCTAATACCACCTCTTCATCTAAACACGCATAGAGATCCATACCTGCTGCGCCCTTACTCATATACTTAGGCAAAGGTAGTGATTTTCCTTTTTTCTGTTTGTTCAACATACACTTTTATATCTTGCATATTTCTCGAATCCTTTCTATATGAATGTCTTTTAATCTACCCACTAAAGCTACACTCATGTTATCAAAGTCAAAAACTTCTCTAGCAAAAGCCATAAGGCTCTCTACGTCAACTGCATTAACACCTTCAATCATTTCATCTTGAGTTTTTTATGCGATGCAGCATAAGCATGGATTTACCATAACTTGACATTCTAGAATTCATGTTTTCAAAACCTATAATAAGGTTACTCTTAAGCTGTTCTTTGGTTTTATTCAATTCTTTCTCTAAAATACCTTCTTCTAATAATTGCTTAATTTCCTTAATAATCGCTTCTACTACAGCTTCTATTTGTATCGGGTTAGCTGCTGCATAGACGTTAAGCATACCTGCAATATTATAAGTCTCTGCATAGGAATAAATAGAATAGGCTAGTCCCTTATCTTCTCGTATGGATTGAAATAGTCTAGAGTTAATACCCCCACCAAGTATGGTATTGAGTATAGATAGCACGTATATTTTATCGGATTCATAAGCAATACTAGGAAAAGCCATACATAGGTGCACTTGCTCAATATCCTTATCTTTTGTTACAAAACTACGTTGATACTCTGTTTTTTTTCTTACGTGATATGGCCTTTTTCTTTTTCAAGGAAGAAAATTTACTGTTGATCTTCTCGAATATTTCATCAAAATCAAATTTACCAACGACAGATACAACGATATTCTCCGGAACATAATGTCTATCCATATAGTCTCTAATATCTTCGCTTGTAAAGCCATTGATAATCTCTTTTGTTCCTAATATGTTATTCCCAAGAGGTGTTACCTTCCAAGATTCTTCTTGGATAAGATCATGAACAATTTCCTCTGGTGAATCTTCATACATGTTAATTTCTTCGACAATGACACCTTTCTCTTTTTCCATATCTTCATCACGAATAGCTGAGTTAAGCAGCATGTCCGATAAGACATCTAGAGCTACATCAAAGTGATTATCCAGTGTGTGGGCATAATAGCACATATATTCTTTTCCTGTAAATGCATTAATTCTGCCACCAACCTCTGACATTTCATCTGCAATATCTCTTGCTGATCTTTTATGTGTTCCTTTAAACATCATGTGCTCAATAAAATGAGAAATACCTGTATTATGTCCATCTTCATCCACTGAACCATTTTTAATCCAAATGCCCATTGCTACAGATCTAACAAATGAATTTTCTTCACCGACTACGCATAGTCCATTGTCCAACGTTCTCACTTTGATCATTTATATTCTTCCTCCATTGTGCATATATTGTGCCATGACTTTGTTTCATTGCAAGGACAAAGTCACAACAAGGGTGGGAAAATTTATTTTCACACTTTAAAACTTCTATTTTCTTAGATAGGAGAAGATATAAGAAATGTGTGCTGTATGCACACATTTCTATAGCTTACTACCTATTATTCTTTTTCAATAACACATATATGATAACTAATTATTCTTTAGGTAATACATCTTTTCTAGAAAGATTAATTCTACCTTGACCATCTATCTCTGTTACTTTAACTTGAATCTCATCTCCAACAGCTACTACATCTTCTACTTTAGCTACTCTTTCATGAGCAAGTTTTGATATATGAACAAGTCCATCTTTACCTGGAGCAATCTCTACAAAAGCACCAAATTTAGTGATTCTGGCTACTTTTCCTGTGTAAACTGCACCAACTTCAATGTCTTTAGCAATAGATTCAATGATCTTTAAGGCATTATTAGCAGCATCTTGGTCTACACCACAGATAAAGATACGTCCGTCATCTTCAATATCAATCTTAACACCAGTCTCCTCAATAATCTTATTGATTGTTTTACCACGTGGTCCAATAACCTCGCTAATCTTCTCTGGGTTAATCTTCATTTGAAGAATCTTAGGTGCAAACTTAGATAATTCTGTTCTTGGCTGGTCAATAGCTTTTAACATCACTTCATCTAAGATAAACGTTCTTGCTCTCTTCGTTTGACGGATTGCTTGCTCTATAATTTCATTGGTTAAACCTAATGTTTTAAGATCCATTTGAATAGCTGTAATACCATTATGTGTTCCAGCTACTTTGAAGTCCATATCACCAAAGAAGTCTTCAAGACCCTGGATATCTGTAAGCATCACATAATCATCGTCTGTCTCACCTGTTACAAGTCCAACAGATATTCCAGCTACTGGTGCTTTAATCGGTACACCTGATGCCATTAAGGATAATGTACTTGCACAAATACTACCTTGTGATGTTGACCCATTAGAACTTAGTACTTCTGACACAAGACGTATAGCATATGGGAACTCCTCTTCTGATGGGAGTACTGGTACTAATGCTTTTTCAGCTAATGCACCATGACCGATTTCACGACGTCCTGGACCTCTTGAAGGTCTTGTTTCACCAACAGAATATGAAGGGAAATTATAATGGTGCATATAACGCTTAGATGTTTCTAATTCATCTAATCCATCAAGAACTTGTACTTGTCCTAAAGCACCTAATGTTGTAATAGTCATTACCTGAGTTTGTCCACGACTGAATAATGCAGAACCATGTGTATTAGGTAATAAATCAACTTCAGCTGACAAATCTCTTATTTCATCTAATGCTCGACCATCTGGTCTTTTATGATCTCTTAAAATCATACGTCTTACTGTTTGCTTTTGATACTTATAAAGAGCTTCACCTAGATATTGTAACCACTCTTCATTCTCTTCTTCAAATTTAGCAGTAAGCTCTTCTTTGATTTCACTAATTCTATCTTGTCGTACTTGTTTTTCATCTGTAAATACAGCCTCTTCCATTCGCTTATCACCAATGTGATTAACAACTGATTCATATACTTCAGCTGGCACTGATGATTCTTCATAACCGTGCTTCTCTTTACCTTCTTTTTCTACAATTGTATTAATCCACTCAACTATTTTCTTATTTTCCTCATGGGTTTTGAAAATAGCTTCTATCATAACATCCTCAGGGATTTCATCAGCAGAAGCTTCTATCATACAACTTTTTCACTTGTAGATGAAACAGTCAATGTCATTTTTGATTTCTCGCGCTGTGCCGCTACAGGATTTATAACCATTTCTCCATCTATATATCCCATAATCAAAGAACTTGTTGGTCCTTTAAATGGTATATCAGATATGGATAATGCTATAGAAGAACCAAGCATAGCTGCAAATTCTGGTTGACAATCTTGGTCAACAGATAATACGGTATTAACAACAGCACAATCATTACGATAATCTTTTGGGAATAGTGGTCTAATAGGACGGTCGATAACTCTTGACGTAAGCACTGAGTTTTCTGAAGGTTTACCCTCTCTCTTGATAAAACCTCCTGGAATCTTTCCTACTGAATATAATCTCTCCTCGTAGTCTACACTTAGTGGGAAAAAGTCAATCCCCGGACGAGGCTTTTCTGATGCAGTTGCTGTTGTTAATACAACTGTATCTCCATATCTCGTTAATACTGCTCCATTTGCTTGTTCAGCAACTTTTCCAATTTCTACAGATAGCGTTCTACCTGCTATTTCCAATGAATATACTCTAGACATTAGGGCAATCTCCTTTCAATTTCCGTTATTAGTTGTCTTTAGCCTAGATCCTTAGTCGTTAGTTTTCATCTTTTAATTAAGAATTGGCTTAATCATTAGAGAAACTATGTATATATTATAATTTGGGGTTATGAATTTTAATATATACATTAGTTGAACTTATGATTAAACACTTTCTTTTTTTTTTAAAAAACAAAAACTAATGACTAAAGGTAAGATTTATAGTGCTAAAGACATATTATTAATCCTTCTAACTCTATTTTTATAGAATTAAAATTATAGAGCGGATTACTCCGCTCTTTAACAAACCTTATACATATATATAAGGTATCATGTTTATTATAATTATCTTCTTAATCCTAATCTCTTGATTAGCTCACGATAACCTTCAATATCTTTTTTCTTAAGATACTGTAATAAACCTCTTCTTTGACCAACCATCATAAGTAATCCTCTTCTTGAGTGATGATCTTTTTTATGCATTTTTAAGTGTCCAGTTAAATGGTTGATTCTTGCTGTAAGCAATGCAATCTGTACTTCTGGTGAACCAGTATCCGTTGCATTTCTTCCAAATTCAGCAATTATTTCTTGTTTAGTCTTTTCCATGTGTGTTACCTCCATATAATTTTATTAACGCCAGTTACCAAGAAAGGGTCGGAGTCTCCCATTTTCCGAGCAACGGCTTTTTACTTCATAAATTCTATCACATATACATAATTTTGTAAACAGATTTATCTCTGTTCATGATTCTCTTTCATATAAGCTCTTCGATAGGCTATATTATGAGCAATCTCTTCTTTTAACTCACTCAAAGAATTAAATTTCTTTTCTCTTCTGATAAACTTAAGGAGCTCCACAGTAACATCTTGTCCATATATATCTTGATCAAAATCAAGTATATGGGTTTCAACTACTGTCTCATTACCATCTAGTGTCGGATTGATACCAATATTGGTAATGCTATTATACTTTATATTATTAACGTAAATCTTTGATAAATATACACCATAAGGTGGTAATAATTTATTTTTTTTTAGGTTTTATATTAGCAGTAGGAAAACCTAGCTTCCTTCCATTCTGTCTACCGAGCGTAACCTGTCCACTAATACTAAAGTTACTACCTAATAAGAGATTCGCCTTTTCGATATGCCCTTTTTTTTATTTCATCTCGTATCCATGTACTACTCACAATACTACTATTATAAGTAATTTTTTTGATGGTAATTAGTCGATAATCATTTTTTAATGATAATTCTCTTAGTAACTGTATATCGCCTTTTCTCTTATAACCAAATTGATAATCTTCGCCAACAACAATCGCTTTTGCATTTAAACTTTTACATACAACCTCTTCAATAAATGTCTCAGGCATCATTCTAGATGTATCTAAATCATAGGGATACTCTACAAAATAATCCACATAGTCTAATAGTCTAGCCTTCTCTTTGCTTAAATAAATAAGATCAACAGGTTCTTTATTCGCTAATACGAAACTAGGATGTGGGTTAAATGTAAATACAAGTACTTTTAAATCTAATTCCTTTGATAGCTCTAAGGCCTTATCAATCAATTCTCTATGCCCAATATGTATCCCGTCAAAATTTCCTAGGACTACCACAGAAGGAGGCGATGTAATATCTTTTGTTCCTGTTATATGTTTCATCAGGTTCCCTCCCTATAGAAAAACTTTTTATAGGCTTTAATATGATCTGATCATCAGTCATGATGGCATTATAAATACCTATAAACTTTTTTTTGTTCATCGTAAACACTGTACTTTTTTATCTACCTTTATCAAATCATTATTCTTAACGCATTCCTGACTTAATTTGTTACCATTATATAATAATTTATCAAATTTAGCATCTATCGTTAGCTTATCATAATCAAATACTTGATCAATAGGCATGATAATCTCTTCTAATCTATCTTCATGAATATAGGCATCTATTTCATCTAATTTAAGACTGGATGTTATCTCAAACATACTTGATTTTGTCCGAATTAGCTTACTCATATGAGCCCCACAATGAAGCTTATCACCAATATCTGCACACAGTGTTCGGATATAAGTGCCTTTTGAGCATTCAATGGACAGATCCACATGCACACCATCCATCTGATGGATGATGATATTATATAGCGTTACTTTTCTTGCTTTTCTTTCAACGGTTTTCCCCTGCCTGGCTAGTTCGTACAACCGCTTACCATTCACTTTAAGTGCGGAGTACATAGGAGGAACTTGTTCGTATTCCCCTATAAAAGATGTTATAGCAGTCTCTATATCATCCTTAGATACTGTCACATCTTTCTTGGTTAGAACTTTACCTGTATGGTCTTGAGTATCTGTGGTAACACCCAATGTCATCGTTGCTCGGTAGATTTTCTTAGTATCTGTAATATAATCAGCTACTTTTGTTGCTTTTCCAATGCATATAGGAAGTACACCTTCTGCCTCTGGATCAAGTGTACCTGTATGTCCAACCTTTTTTATGTGTAATTTTCTTCTAAGAATGGCAACCACATCAAAGGATGTATAGCTCTTTTCTTTGTATATATTGATTATTCCATTCATATTATTTTCCTCTATTTAACTGTGGTTATTCACAAAAGTCATACTAAACTACTTTTGTGGATTAACGAATTATTGAACTTAACATATCGCATGGTATGTCTTAATAAGTTATAATGTAGAAGTTGAACCCATAATGCCCATTCAGAGCACTATCTGTTCAACTTATTTTGGGGTCTGTATACATGATTGTTAAATGTGTCAATAGCAGAGTTTCTCTAATCGATATACACGATTATAATTGCTTTGCTATTGCAGTAATAATCTGTTCTTTTACCTGATTAATGGTACCAGATAGTGTACATCCTGATGCTTTGATATGTCCACCGCCACCGAATGTCTTAGCTACTTTGCAGACATCGATATGACTACTGGATCTTAAACTTACTTTATACGTATCTTCGTTAACTTGGATAATAAAAACAGCGCATTTGCTTTCCATTACCTCATTAAGCATCTGTACAATACCATCTGTATCTTTTTTCTGACAATCATAGACTTCAAGGTCTTCTAAGGTAAGTGTTGCCACAATAATTGCATCCTCTTGATACATCTTTGCATTATCAATTGCTAATCCTAAGACTTTAAAGGCTTTGTATGATTTGTAATAGTACAAACGATTAATAATCTCAGTAAAATTCACGTCATATTGTATCAAAACGCCTGCAATCTCATGAGTACGCCTGGTGGTATTACAGTGTTTAAAAGCACCTGTATCATAGACAATACCTGTGTAAAGTGCCTCACTTATAGACTTGTCCAATAAAGACTCATCCTGAAGCATATCAAAAACAATTTCACAGGTTGAACTAGCTTCTACTACATGATTATAATCAGCAAATTGATTATTACTAATATGGTGATCAATGTTAACGGTTATATGGGCTTGATCAAATAATATACCATTAGGTCCAAGTCGCTCTTTGTCACCACAATCAAGGGCTATAAATACATCAGGATTATATTCTCCTTCTTCTACCACATATGATCTACCTTCCAAGAGATAGTCAAATGTATCTGGAATATCCTTCATAGCTACCTTAGTATTAATCCCCTTTTTATGGAGGATTGATGCTAATGCATAACATGCACCAACACAATCTCCATCTGGGTTTGTATGGCCTGATATAATAATATTTTTATGATTCGTACATAAGTTCACTAACTCTTGCAGCTTCATCTATGCGTCACCTTTTGGTTTATTGACTTCATCAATTAACTTTGACATGTTCATACCATACTCGATAGATTGATCACCAGTAAATGTGATTTCAGGTGTATTACGAAGATTGATGCGTTTAGCTAATTCATTACGAATATAGCCAGTTGATCGCTTTAAACCTTCTAATGTATCATGCTGAGACTG